>JAEIGA010014405.1_pt1 | contig 12037 bp, 16 predicted proteins | sample 9270691 | NCBI WGS metagenome assembly JAEIGA01 (sample SAMN17057246, study PRJNA624740) | gut metagenome | biome: biome; isolation source: fecal sample | host: Bos grunniens | place: China: Xizang | collected 2019
CTACTGTTAAGCTACGGACAGCATAATGGTGGAGATGACGGGAGTCGAACCCGTGTCCAAAAACCTCTCCATATTATTACTTTCTTACAAGTTTAGTTATTGTCGTTCTATCCCAGCCCATTACCACAATAACAAATCTAGGGGTGGGTCTTGTGCGTTAGTAATTAGACAGAGTATCTCACAAGAACTCAACTCTATCTGCTGTCTTTGAAGGGTAGAACCTTCTATGCTTTTACTGACAGCTTCCTGCTACTTGCATAGAAGTGTTGCTTAGGCGTATACTACGCTATTGAATGAGAATAAAGACTTAACTTTATTAGCAACTTTTGAAAAAATGTTTCCATTTATTTGTTTGTTTGGATAAGGCTCCCGCCACTTGTTTCATAATACTTTGATGCTCCTGTCGAAACCAAGGCATCCCCATAATAATAAAAGCCCTTAACCTTAGAGAGTTAAGGGCGGAGCCAATTTAACTGGACGGGATTTGAACCCGTATCTTAAGGTTTTTCCTATTTAAACTACCAACAACAACGTCTTCCGAAGTGATAATACTTTTATCACGGACTAACCTTGCATCTTCTAACGCAATTGTATTACTCGTCGCCATGCAGTCAGGCCTGCAGGAAAGTTGTAATGATTAAACTGGGTGATATTTGTCTGTGCTGTTTCTTTCAGCAGTCAAATGTTTTTAATTAACATAACTTTATGATTTATGTATTCCTACACCTATATCAGCGATACAGGCGGCTTAGATAAGCACTTCGCTCTCATCACATTAATTATTGGCACATCTCTCTCATCTTCATAGAGTGATTAGTTCTACTAATGATATTCATAAAGCCCAATGTTTTGCCACTTGTGTAGTCATAACTTACACAACTGTGTTGTCATTGTTAAAACGGTCCAAAAGCATTTCCTCAATCAAATCGTCTTTTTCTTTTTTATTGATAAATCAATTATAATTTATTTTGGAACATCTTTACAAGTCTTTTGAAATTATTTTTTCAAATAATAATATCTAAGACTTCTTGTAGTTCCATCAATCTTTACAGTGCTTGGTTCAGTTTTAATAACCATATCGTGTTTTGCTAATGCAGTTAATAGTGTGCAGATACGCTTGATATTTATTTCTATTGTAAAGTCTACATAGTCTGCTTCATTTATTTCCTGTAACCAAGGATGTGTTTGTAAAGTTTCTGCTTCTTCTACTATGTAATCCATAATAGTATAAGCGTGAACTTTATTATCTATATTTGTTGCATCTAGTTTTTCTAGTGCTGCGTATATAATCTTTGCTTTGTCGCTTAATGCTGTCATAACTCATTCCCCTTTCACAAAAAATTATTTTTTCGTTTTTGATAATATAATTATATTATAAAAAGGATGTTATAATCAAGTCTTTTTATTTAAAATTTGCTTTAATTATTGATTGACATAGTTCATAGCTCTCTTTATACATTGCCATAGCATTTTGCTTTGCATATTGTCTAGACAGTTTATTCATTTTGTATGTTAATATCAAAACTTTGATCCTGTCTTTTAGAGTTAGTTTATCTTTGGTAGATATTTCTAATCGTTCCATAATTAACTTTTGTAATCTGCGTTGCATTCTACTTGTGTTCATATTATCAATCTCCTCTCGCAAAAATTAATCGGGGGCTACGGAGCGTATCACGTGCCCCCACACTTCCAGTGGTCTAGATTCCACCTGTCGTGCTTCAAGATCCCCACCACTTGCCCTGCTCATCCCGAGCATCTAAGACTATTCTTAATTTAAAATCTATATTGCTTTTAGCACTGGTACTAATTAGATACCTTAGCCTAGACATCAGACATTGCGTGTATGTGTTTCGTTGTCAACAACTCCTGCTCGGTATCGAGACACTTATTGTTGGCACCCCTACACAGACAGGCGCCGTCTACTATAGCCTATTGCGATACGATTTCGCACGCGTCATAGTCTACCATCCGAAGAATAACTTCGGTAATGAAACATTTTTATTTTTGTTTCATTGATAAATAAATTATATCATATATTATACCAAATGTCAATTATAATTTTTATTTTTTTGTAATTTTATTCTTGTATTGGCATTTACCATTCAATTTACAATAATGATTATGACCATTATTAACACATTGGTTATTAGCACATTTATGATAACATCTAAATAATTTCTTTAACCATTGTATCATACATATCTCTCCTTTTAAATGTCTTTTATTTCTAATGACAATAGAATTATAATTTATTTTTCCAGCTCTATACAAGTCTTTTGACAAAAAAATTTTTAAATATTTTTACTTTACAAAAGGATCTAATCTATATTATTATTTTTTTAATCCTTATATATATAATATTATAAATAATATAATTATAGTAGTTCAATAAAAAATTGCTCATTTGAAAAAAATAGAGTTGTGTTTTGGATAATGATATGATATAATTATATCACAAAAGAAAAAAAGAAAAAAATATTGAAAGGAGATGTTAGTATGTTAGAGAAATTATTTGGATGGATGGTTCCATCTACACCAGTAGAATATAAACCAAAACCAAAGAAAGAGGAGTTGATGGTATCATATGAATACTGGCCACAGTTTGATAATGATGAACCAACTTTAGAAATGGCATTCAAATACTACGAAGAAAATACTATCTGTCATATTGCTAAAGATGGTAAAACTAAATGCTACTTTGAATATCCAGAAAGATACTATGATCCAAAACAACACCGTTTAACAAGAATTTAGATTAAATTATAGTTTACAATCGCTAAATAATTTGATATAATTTATTTATCAATTTAAAAAAAGAAATTAAATTGAAAACAATACCGGGCTGTGTCACGGTAGCCAAGTTTTATAGTTTAGATGGCAGATAGACCACACCGTTTCGTAAAGTTTGGGCGTAAGAAACTTTACTGCTTCTATGGTAATAGAGATAGATGGGCGCTTAGGCATTGCTTACCCACAGTACTGAAGGAATGCTAAAAACTATGTTCTTATTTCTTTATAAAGTATCAAATGAAAAGAGGTAAGTCCCGCTATTGCAGCCGGTAAGTCCTATTCAGGCGTTTGATACTTTATAAAGGAGTAAGAACTCCAAAAAATAAAAAAAATTATATAAAAGACTTGAATATTGGAAAAGAATTTGATATAATTAAATTGTAAAAAATTAAAGAAAGGAAATGTCAAAAGACATTGAGGGTGAAAAACAATGAACAAACTTACAGACAAACAAGAAATGATTTTAAACATTTTAAAAGATGAATGCGAAGGGTCAGCATTTGCTGAAGATGTATTAGAAAAGACAGAAGGTCTATCTATTCAATCAGTTAGAGCAACTCTAAGTTCATTAGCAACGAAAGGTTTAGCAACTAAATCAAAAGAAGTTCGTGGCGACAAAATCCTTACTAAATACACAGCAGTAGCTGCTGAATAGTAAGATAAAAGTGCCAGATCGTCTTGAAAGTCTGGCACTTTTTAATTCTTATGTAATAATAACTACTATATTTTTATAGCGGAGTAGAGAAGTCTGGTCCATCTTGCTAGGCTCATAACCTAGAGATCGCAGGTTCAAATCCTGCCTCCGCCACCATTATAGGAGTGTAGCTCAGATGGTTAGAGCACTCGTCTGATACACGAGAGGTCAAGAGTTCGAGTCTCTTCACTCCTACCATTTTATAGGGATTTAGTTCAATGGTTAGAGCACACGGCTTATATCCGTGGAGTTAGGGGTTCAAGTCCCTTAGTCCCTACCGTTATGTTCCGTTAGCTCAGTAGGTAGAGCATTTGACTTTTAATCAAAGGGTCGAAGGTTCAAATCCTTCACGGGACACCATTTATAATGCCCGCTTACCCAAGTGGCTGAAGGGATCGGTCTTGAAAACCGACAGGTCGGGAAACTGACGCAAAGGTTCAAATCCTTTAGCGGGCGCCATTATCGGCAAGTATGGCTGTAATATCTAGCAGCTCCCCAAGGGAGGGGTAGAGGTAATAATCTTGCTAGGCACGGAGAATAACATTCCGTTGAATGATGGAGTGCTCAAGTCTGGTATAGGAATAACTCTCTTGTATGTGAAAATCAAACCTTGCCGGCCAATGTCCTCTTAGCTCATCTGGATAGAGCACGGACCTTCTAAGTCCGTTGTGCTAGGTTCGAGTCCTAGAGGGGACGCCATAGTTATGGGCAGTTAGCGAAGTGGCCAAACGCGGCAGACTGTAAATCTGTTCCTTCGGGTTCCGTGGTTCAAATCCACGACTGCCCACCATTATAGCAGTATAGCTCAATTGGCTAGAGCGGCGGATTCATACCCCGCAGGTTGTTGGTTCAATCCCGACTACTGCTACCATTTATATGTAGTATGGTGGAAATGGTAGACACGCATGACTGTGGATCATGTCCTTGTGGGTTCAAGTCCCACTACTACATCCATTATGTCCGTTTACTCAAGTGGTTGAAGAGGACAGTTTGCTAAACTGTTAGGTCTCGTAAGGGGCGCATAAGTTCAAATCTTATAACGGACGCCATTTTTATGCCCTTGTGGTGGAATTGGCAGACACGCTGGTCTTAGGAACCAGTGCTACGGCGTACAGGTTCAAGTCCTGTCGGGGGCACCATTTAAAGAAAGAGAGGCGTTTATATGTTCTTCATTTTAACAGTGCGAAACGAACAAGAAACTCGTTGCATTGGATGCTATGACTCGCTAGTCAGAGCTCAGCAACACATTCTTAACAACAGTGGAGATATGTTTGAGGGAGGATATTACGAATACGCCGTTATAGTAAAGGTAGAAACGAATAGACTTTATCCTAACTCTACCGAATATAATTGGTATCGCTTTGATGTGGAAGATCTTGCCATTGAGATACCAAGACCTGAAGAATTATGCAGATTTACGGCATATATTTTTGGTTAAAATAGTTGTCAATTGCTTCCATTTTATAATATAATATATTTATAAAAGAAAAGAAAGAAGTGATTGAAATGATAGCAGAAGTTAAACTAAGTTATAAACAAAAGTTAATACTAGATGTGCTTACTGATGAGTTTCACGGCACAGCTTTTGGTCCTGAGATGTTAGAGGACACAGAGAATGCTGACCTTAAGAAACTTTCTATCAATGAAATTACTTGGCACATGCTACGCTTACGAGAGAGCAATCTTGTATCTAGCAGGAAAAAAGATTACAAGGGTAGAGTGCTTAATGAATACACAATTACACCATTTGTAGCACTTGAAGCAGTAAAAATTAAATAAAATTGTAAAAATTATAGTTGATTTTTACTAAATAATGTGATATAATATTATTGATTTATGAAAATTATTGATAAATACTTGATAAGATTAAAGCCCTCGGAGTCCTTCGGGCGACCGTTAAAGTCTTATGGTCTGCGGACGGTAAGATAAAAGGCATGAGCCTTTAAAGTATCTACACTGCCTAACAATAGACCCCGTTAATATCAAGGGATGGCCCTGATGGGAGACGTGGCCCTTGACGATAGCAGTGTTTACTAGGAAAAAGAATTATCTTTTGCATAGGGGTTGTGCAAATGACGCCTTAGTTTTCTAACACAGCAGAAGGTTTACTTGGAAACAAGGTTTATGGCTGACCTGTCGTAAGATTTATCTTATGAAAAAGCACGCGTGAAGACTGTGGCTTCACAAACTAACGCCGAAATAGCTCAATTGGTAGAGCAACTGACTTGTAATCAGTAGGTTGCGGGTTCAATTCCTGCTTTCGGCACCATCGAGATAATAATTAGTTATACATATACGAAACCCGGATGTGAATAATCGTTGTGATTATTGATAGTAATATAAAGACGGTCCGGCAGTATCCTGTAGAGAGTGGGTTTGGGGATACAAACCAATGGGGATATAGCTCAGTTGGCTAGAGCACCTGCCCTGCAAGCAGGGGGTCGTGGGTTCGAGTCCCACTATCTCCACCATTTGGTGCCTTGGTGTAGTGGTTATCACGTCTGCCTGTCACGCAGAAGATCACGGGTTCAAGTCCCGTAGGCACCGCCATTAGTTATGCGGATGTAGTTTAATGGTAGAACCTCAGCCTTCCAAGCTGACTACGTGGGTTCGATTCCCATCATCCGCTCCATATTTTTTTTGCCTTGATAGCTCAGTCGGTAGAGCAAACGGCTGTTAACCGTTAGGTCACAGGTTCGAGCCCTGTTCAAGGCGCCATGCGGGTATAGCTCAGTTGGTTAGAGCATTTGCCTTACAAGCAAAGGGTCCGCGGTTCGAGTCCGTGTACCCGCACCATTTTATAATAAATTATAAGCAATGGCCTCATCGTCAAGTGGTTAAGACACCGCCCTTTCACGGCGGGTTCGCGGGTTCGAATCCCGCTGAGGTCACCATTATTGCCCGGTAGCCAAGCGGTAAGGCACACGACTTTGACTCGTGCATGCCCTAGTTCGAATCTAGGTCGGGCAACCAGTATGTTATTAGGAGGGATATAATGAACTCTTATGATAAAGAAATATACTTTCATATACCCGGCGCTTTTGAGCGTTCTAAAATATGCATAGTGTTAATAGATTTAATGAGCATAGAACCTCATTTGTTTAAAGACAATGCAAAGATTGGATCGGCCTACGGAGCTCCTGGAGGTATTTGGAATGGTGGTCGTTTAGTTAAGAATGGTTATCGTTGCAAAGAAGATTTAGCTAATTTAAAGGACGCGTATGAACGCTATAGTGTCCCAGTTAGATTTACTTACACAAATCCATTGATAGTAGATAATTTAGTATATGACGCATATTGCAATATGGTGCTTGATACATTCAATACAGGTAATAATGAAATCATATGCAATTCCCCAGCTCTTGAAGATTACTTGCGTGATAAATACGGGGATAGTTATAAATACATATCATCTACCACTAAAAGATTAACTGACAAAACGGAACAAACACAAGAACTAGAAAAAGATTATTATTTAGTGGTGTTGGATTATGACCATAACCACGACTACAAATATTTAGAAAGTATAGAGCAAAAAGATAAGTGTGAGATTTTGGTTAATCCTGTGTGTATGACTAATTGCCCTAAGCGTATTGAGCATTACAAATCAATAGCAGAAAGTCAATTAAACCATATGGATTATAGTATGACTTGTCCTTTTGGACAAATCAAACCATATTATTTAGTTAAACAACAGCCTAACTACATTTCACCAGAACTTATCAATAGTCGGTATATACCACTAGGGTTTAGTCAGTTTAAAATAGAGGGGCGTACAGCTGATCCACTTGAACTGGTAGAAATTCTAATTGACTACTTGGTAAAGGAAGAATATAAATTAGAAGTACGCATGAAGTTGCATACGATAGCAATTGCTAGGACATATGAATAGCAATGCTCTTATGCCGGGGTGGCGAAATTGGTAGACGCAAGGGACTTAAAATCCCTCGGGCAGTGATGTCCGTGTCGGTTCAAGTCCGACCCTCGGTACCATTTATCGGGAAGTGGCTCAACTTGGCAGAGCATTTGGTTTGGGACCAAGGGGTTGCAGGTTCAAATCCTGTCTTCCCGACCATTTTTTATTAGAAAGGAAGATTAGTATGATAGGCAAAAGAAACTTTTATATTATACACAAGACATCTAACTGGGATGGAACAGAAGGTGCAGTTATATTTTTAACACATAACTACAAAGAAGCGATAGCTCGTTTCAAATGGTTATATGAAGAAGATGTATACCGTGATTTTGTTAACGACGAGAACGAACCATTCTATGAAGACCGTAACTATCGCATTGAAGTAGATGATAGCAACAAAAAGGATGTTAAAGTCAGAGGTAATTTCTGGTATTCAGACTGTGACGGCTCTTGTGATTATATGATAGACACTATTAAGACGGATCATTTCTTTTACAATGGTAATGTCAGTGTTAATACAGAGGCACGATATCATAATGCATAGTTATAGGGTGGCACGGTACTCCGGTGAGGATTATCCTTGGTTTAGCTGACTACTGAAATAGTCCGGAACGCAGCTCTTACTGGTTTGCGGTATGTTCTTAACGGCAATCAAGACTTGTAATCCGAGAGGATACAACTGAATTTTGAAGCGAAAGCGCAGCTCTGGTAACGGACTGTAATTCACGGAGAAAATCTTCTTGACCTATGACATAAAGTTCCCAGTTTAAGATGCCACCTTTGAATAAATTAGTGGCTCGATAGCTCAGTTGGCAGAGCACAAGACTGAAAATCTTGGTGTCGCTGGTTCAATTCCAGCTCGAGCCACCATTTTTTTATATAAAAAAACCAAAAAGACTTGTATAATGGGGGCATTTCATTATATAATATATTTGTAAATAAAAAAAGAAAGAGAGTGATTTTATATGGCAAAAGGAAAACGCAGCTCTGGTAATGGAGAAGCACAATACGCTATTACACAAGCAAACTTAGATAGAAAAGGGAAGACAAACAAGAAACTAAAGAACAACACAATGGCAGCTAAGTATTTAACTCCAAAAGGAAAAGAGTTAAAGGAAGCAGCTACTGCATTATATAAAGAAACATTTAAAAAGGGAAGAAGACATAGAAAACCAGAAACTCCTAGCGAAAGCTAAGACGGAGGTGGTGTGTCATGGCTTTGGACAAAGCAATAGAACACAATAAAGAAAAGCGTAAGCCCTACCGTGGTGCTAAGGCAGTTGATATACGCTGTCGTAATCACGGAGGAGCTAGGCACGGTATTCAATGTGAATACTGCTTAGGCAATAGGACTTACAAAAACAAAGAAAGAGAAAGACTTGCTCAGGAAGAACTAAAAAATAATCAATAATTTAGTTTTGAAAGACTTGTCTTTCTCTTATTTTTTTTGATATAATATAGATGTATTAAAAAGAAAGAGGTGTTTGTATGAGAGATAGAGCGAGATATGTATATGTAGTTGCTGGGGTAATGGACTTTAGTGCTAATTATGATGGTGTGCAATTAGTAGTGAGTGAAAAGTTTGGTGCTCACCGTACCCTTATCAGTGCTCAATGTGAGTTGGGAAAAATTCTAGCCGAAGCCATGAAAGAGAGAGATGATCTTGACTATAAACTAGGTGATATGGGGTTGGATATTGAATATAGTGATGGCACATTTGAAGAATACCATATATACAAAATGTTGCTTAATTAGACTTGTAATGTGGAAGCAGTTTATTATATAATATATTTATAAAAGAAAGAAAGAGAGATGAGAAAAATGAAGAAAGCATTGCTTAAGAGATTACACGAAATCTTAATTGAAATTGCTAAGGCAGATGACAGAGGTCTAGATAAGATTGGTGTAGAGTTATTAGAAATTGAAAAACAACTAATGACTTGGTATCCTGAAAAGAAATATTTGGAAGCAGGTGAATAATGGGATTACTTAGTTTGATCGGTGCTTATTTTGCAGTATCCGAGTATGAGGATCGTAAAAAGAAACACGACGCTTATATGGACAAAGTAATGAATTACATAGATAAATTAGAACAGTGTGATAATAGACCAGCTCCTTGTGATAATAGACCTGAACCAGATGCTTGGGGAGGATATAGTGTTCTAATTACAGTATGTGGTAAAGGATGTATTCCCGTTATTAGTGATGGGACAGAAACCGTAAATGAACTAATGTTAAAGGCGTATAAATTTCCCACTCGTCAAAAGTCTATTATAATGAGTAATGGTAATATAGTAAGTTCTAATTACATACCAAGACGTGGAGAGAATATAACTATTAAATTATAAAAAGGAGATGAGATATATGAGAGATGTAAATAGAATACCAGAGTTCCTAGCTAAGGTAGGGGAGATATGGATAAAGAACTGCCCTGACTGGAGATTTGGTCAGCTAATATATAACTTCATATGTGAAACAGGAGATCCATTCTATTGGGAAGAAGATAAGTTCTTAGAACAACTAGAAAAGTATTTTAGCAAGGGGGACAAATAATGTTAGAGTTCATAGGTCTAATTGTAGTAGTCTTTATAGTATCTTTTATCTTTGATGCTTGGCTATCCGATGATGTGGACTTCACCATCACCAACGGAGAAGGCAAAACCGTCTGGGAATATCATAAGCACAGCAACGAAAAAAATGATAAAAAAAATAAAAAAGACTTGAAAGATGGTAACGATTTATAATATAATATATTTGTAAATGAAAAAGAAATATTTACAATCAATGCTCGTTAGGGTGCTGCGAGTGTAAATAAAGAACAGCTCCATCAGTAGCATAAACTGATAGTAGGATTGACTATGGGAAAGCGTATGGTTCCCTGAGAAAACCCACACTCGCTATGAGGGATGGTACCTAAACGCTCGTAGGACTGGTGGGAATACGAAAATAAATTCCTATGAATACAAGTTGATTACTTGGGCAGTGTCGTAAGACTTTGCTTTGAAGATAATACAATGGACGCCGGACCGGGAATAAGCACAGCTAAATATAGCAAGTCTACATTCCTCAAAGCGTGGAGAATAATGTCCGTCTCCTCCCATCATCAGGCGTTATCTTCAAAGGAGGGCCTTACCTCCAATTTATCTCCATTTTATCAATTAAACTTGACCATTTATTTGCAGGTTCTATGGTATATTAAAGCAATCTGCTAGTAGCTTAAGTGCTGCTATGTGAATAATAAACAGTGAGTGTCCCACAAAGTACGCGTGGGTTAGTGAATGGCGAATTTCTATTGCTTCGAAACGGTAGTGATTAAACCAGAATAGAGTATGAATAGGCATAAAGTTACCAGCTCCCTAGTTATTATTTACATAGGAGTATTTAAACTCCTATCAATTCTTATGTTTTGTCTGCTATCCTTAAAACGACCTATCGTGGAGGTTACACTGTGAAGCGATGGATGGCGGTTGATCTGGAACAGAGTGCTCAGGCGACTGAAGTGAAAGCGAAAGCGAGTAGCCACCTACAGTCAGTAGGAACGGTATCGGCAGTGGTGTGGATGCACACCCCTCGTTATGACAGAGGGAGGCTGGGTAGTGGACGACAACTTATTTCTTATTTCTTTCATTTCAACCACGGCGATAACTAACCATTATCGCCAATTTTTTTTTAAAAAAGACTTGTAATGTGGTGGCAATATATATTATAATTATATTGTAAATGAAAAAGAAATACTATCAAAATAATTTTTATCCAAAAAATTAAAAAAATAGTTGTCAAATGCTTATAAAATTTGATATAATTTATTTACAAAAGAAAGAAATGTGAGTGTGAGTATGAAACACATAACAAAGGTATCCTCCTTAAGCGGGGACCCTAGACGAAAGTTGAACCTTGTGTGAAGAATACCAGTGCTGTAAATCATTCTTTCAGTATATAATGCAGTCTACTGCTAGCGAAAGTGTAGACATACGGTGGCTCCGATCCGAATGCGTTATGGCTTAAGTCCTGTTAGCATAGAGTAGGAAAACAGCCCTTATTCTTCTCCCCACTGGACTGGGTAGACAGTTTCTTAATCGCCCAGTTCAGTGTTTATATATCTTTTATATGGGGGTTTTGGTTTAATATCAAAACCTTGATATAAGCGATATATAAGAATATTGCTTTAATGAAAGGTAGAGGTGTAAATATGAAAGATGTAAAGATTACAGGCAAAATGGAGTATGCTATTAAAACATTGAGAGAGGTAAATGAAGGCAAAGGTGCTTTTGCTAGAGAGGTATTAGAATATCTTAACGCTAAAGAACCAAAGAGAACTGATTTGCCAACATTTAATGCTGTTAATGCTACCCTAGCTTATTGTGCTAAGGCAGGTCTATTAAGCTCTAAGAAAGGTGTGTTCAACGATAAGATGCTAACTCAGTATCTAATCAACGAAAATACGCCAGTATTTGAAGAACAACCATTGTCTGACCAAATAGATTAACAATATAATAAAGATACCTTCTTGAAACTGTTTAAGGGACATCACAACAGAGGTGAATTGCAATAGCCTCGGGAACGAAACGATGGAGTAAGTCTGGTAAATGCACGCATCCATTCAATCGCCCTGTGATGGGTGGCCACTTACCTTGAAC
>JAEIGA010014406.1_pt1 | contig 12037 bp, 8 predicted proteins | sample 9270691 | NCBI WGS metagenome assembly JAEIGA01 (sample SAMN17057246, study PRJNA624740) | gut metagenome | biome: biome; isolation source: fecal sample | host: Bos grunniens | place: China: Xizang | collected 2019
AGAAGACCTTTATGGGTGGTATCTCTGTTACCTTCTAATCGCAAAGTCATAGAGAGAATAACAACGATAAAATAAGATAATACAAGTATGAAAAAATATATGAAATTATCATTGGCACTGCTGGGTGTAGCGCTTGTGGGCTGCTCCGATGGAGAGAGCTTCCTGGACACCACCCCCACAGATGCCGTATCGGACAAGCTCGTATGGAGCAAGCCCGAGTATGCCGAGCTGAACATCAACAGCTTCTACCACATAATCGACGCTCTCGGACAGTTCGATACCGCACAGACCGCTGTTGGTATCTCGGAGGGTATGACCGATATTCTCAAATATGGCTCCACCGCACAGAATACCCATATGTGGTTCGCCAACGAGATGGCCTATCAGACTGCACCTTCGGCAAGTTCGGCCAGCTACTACCTTGGTAACTGGAGCTGGTGCTACGGTAAGATGACCTCGCTCAATCAGGCTCTCAGCAACCTCCACCAATACAAGGAGAACTTCAGCGAGGCCGAGTGGAACCGCTACACCGCCGAGATTCGCTTCTTCAGGGGCCTCATCTACTTCGAGTTGATGAAGCGCTACAAGGAGATTATCATCTACGACTACGATATGACCCAGATTAAGGCAGACAAGGCTCTCAGCAGCGAGAAGGATGGTTGGGATATGGTTCAGGGCGACCTGGAGTATGCCGCTGCCAATCTGCCCAGCATCGAGGCTGCCGCATATCGCGTAAGCTCCGAGGCTGCCTATGCACTCCTCTCGAGGGCTATGCTCTATGCAGAGCGCTGGGATGTGGCTGCCACTGCCGCCAAGAAGGTTATCGACTCGGGCAAGTTCTCCCTCACGGCCGACTATGCTACCGCTTGGAGCAAAACCCGCCTGCAGGGCAACACCGAGTCAATTCTGGAGTATGAGTACAACCGCGAGGGCGTAACCCACAACTTCGACGACAACTTCACCCCCGGTGGCGACCCCGGTCGCGTTCTGGGCGCACTTGGCAACCCCACACAGGAGATGGTTGAGAGCTACGAGTTGGCAGGCGGCAAGGGCAACTATCCCGACTGGGAGGCTTGGCACTCCGGCAAGGCCGTAGATCAGACCCCTCCCTTCGATCAGCTCGAGCCCCGCTTTGCAGCCACCATTCTCTACAATGGTTGCCAGTGGAAAGGCCGCACCATTGAGCCCTACGACGGCGGTGTGGACGGCTTTATGGAGTGGCGTCTGAAACCCATCAACGAGGGTAAGACCGTTACGGGCTACTTCCTGCGCAAGTTGGTGGACGAGAACCACGACCTTTCGGCCTACTCGCGTAGCACCCAGCCCTGGATTGCTATTCGCTATGCAGAGGTGCTTTTGAACTTTGCCGAGGCTGCCGCCAAAGGTAGCGACGCAGTGCTCAAAAAAGAGTCACTCGGTGCGCTCAACCAGGTGCGCGAGAGGGTTGGTCTGAAGGCTCTGAATGTGAGCGGCGACAAACTCAAAGAGGCTATCTACCACGAAAGGAAAGTGGAGCTCGCGTACGAGGGTCAGTACTACTGGGATATGCGCCGTCTGAAATTGGCCGAGAAGGAGTTTTCCAACTACCGCGTACACGGCCTGAAGGTTGATAAGGTGGGCGATAGCTTCACCTACACCTACATCGACTGCGACGGTCAGGACCGCTACTTCCCCGCAAAACTCTACCGTGTGCCCCTGCCACAGGACGAGTTGGATGGCAATGGCGAAGTGGACCAGTATCCCGAGTGGAGATAGTATCTTGTGATTGTTACACAGAAGAATATAGAGAGAAACAATGAAAACGAATATAAAACTTTTTGCAGCCCTTGCAGCCTTTGCTATGGTGGCGTGTCAGGAGCCCGTGGAGGTGCCTCCCACCACTACCGCCCTCGGCATTAACAGTGTGACTGCCACCTTCCTGAAGGGCGAGTTGGCCTCCAACAAGATGGCCGTATTTAGCACCCCCGTAACTACCCTCGAAGAGGACATCGTGATTCCCATTCCCTGGTTCTTCCCCGAGGATAGCGACAATGTGATTACCGACATCACCCAGATGCGTGTGACGGCAAATATGGACTACAACTGCTTCCTTGACCCCGGTCTGTGTGTGCTCGATTTGACCAAGTCAAACCTATTTGTCTACACCGACGGTCGTGGCGAGAAGCACAACATCGTCATCCGTGGCGAGATTCGCAGACTTCCCCACAAGCAGATTATCGACTTCCAGGTAACCAACCCATCGTTGATTACCATCGTTGATGAGGCCAACAAGGTGATTAACATCTCCTACACCGACGCTACCGAGCCTCTGCTGGGTGCTTGTGAGGTGGAGTACACCCTCTCGCCCCACGCCAGCTGCTCGATTGACAGCTCGGAGACCATCGACCTGACGACCCTCAAAGAGGTTGTTGTGACCGCCCACGACGGTTCGCAGCAGGCCTACACCATCAAGACCAAGAACTCCACACCCCAGAAGGTGCCCTATGGCTATGCCACCGGCAGCGAGAACGAGTTGTGGTATATTGAGATGGAGGGCCTCGGCATTCCTTGCTTGGAGACCAACAACCAGTCGCTGGCCGTTTGTGGCAAATACCTGGTTGCTTGCCCCGGCACAGGCGACGCCCCCATCCTCCTCAACAAAAACACCGGTAAGAAGGAGATGACTATGACCCTCTCGGGTGGCGTAGAGGCAGGCTATGTTTGCAACGACGATGCAGGCAACCTCCTCATCTCCAACCACACCGACGCAACCTTCTGCATCTGGAAGACCAACGATGTTAACACTACTCCCGAGCTCCTGCTCTCCTACGACAACACCTACGACAAAACTATGGGTTATCCTCTGGGTGGCTCGTTCAAGGTTCAGGGCGACATCAATGGCGACGCACTCATCGTGGCTCCCTTCTGGGGCACCGAGGTGGGTGGTGGCCAGAACCACATCATCTTCTGGCATATCACAGATGGCGTAATCGGCGAGCCCACAATTCAGGCTATCACAGGCTTTGTTGGTCCTGGGTGGGGTGCTGGCTATTGGTACTTTACCGCCAACTCGCCCATCGCATTCACTCCCCTTGGTACGAAGATCGAGGATGGTCTGCTTTTGAGCGTATATGACGAGAATGCTCTCTACTTTGTGGACGGCACCACCTTCACCTGCTCGAAGTTGCTCGATCCCTACACCACCTTTGGCAATCCCCCCATCAACCGCTCCATTAGCGCCAAGCATTTCAACAATGCACGCTATGTGGCTCTCTTTGCAACGGGTGCTTGGCCTGCTTGGGCAGTGAATACCTACATCTACCTCTACGATATGACCTCGCTGGCAGGTATGAGTGGCACGATTGAGTCCACAACCGCTATGGTATTCAACATTGCCCCCGAGACCTTCTATGAGCAGGGCGGCGGCACCGGTGGTGGTGTAGCACCTGTGGGTGATGTCATCTTGGTACCCTCGTCGGACGGCTACTATATGTCGCTCTTCTGCATCGATAACAACAACCGCCTGGTTGTGGCATATCAGGTGGATTGTATCGACCGCGAGGCCTCCGAGGAGTAGTCCAAGTAGAAAAATAAGAGATAATAGAGATGAAAATTACCAATAAAATATTGATACTTCTGGCTGTGGGAGTGGTTGCCTTTGCAACCACCTCCTGCACCGAGAAAGAGCCCTATGTTCCCGAATGGGAGTGGGGTGAGGGAAATCCCGATGGCCCATCGGATAAGCCCGATGACCCATCCGACAAGCCTTCGGATGACCCCTCGGATAAACCTGTGGACCCCGCAAACCTCAAGCCCCGCTACCTGTGGATTGATGCGGCAGCCAACTTCCCCGACTATGCCAACAACAAGGCACAGATTGCAACCGATTTGAAGAAGGTGGCCCAGACAGGCTTTACCGACATCGTCGTAGATGTGCGCCCCACCAATGGTGATGTGCTCTTCGAGACGGACCTGCTGCCTATGATTACCCGTATGGACTATTGGAGCAAAAGCGGCTATCAGTTCTACTACCGCACCGAGACCTGGGACTATCTGCAGGCATTCATTGAGGCCGGTCACGAGGCCGGCTTGAGGGTCCACGCAGGTATGAACACAATGGTCGGCGGCAAACGCTACCCCTACGGACTTGGTGAGGATGGTATGCTCTTCCGCGACAGCAGTCGCAAGGAGTGGGCCGAGGTGCTCAACCTCCCCGAGGGATTGACCAATATGATGGATACCAACGACGACAGCTACTCGACCAAGTTCCTCAACCCCGCCCACCCCGAGGTGGTGGAGTTCCTGCTCGACCTGCTGGAGGATTTGGCCTCCTACAAGGATTTGGATGGTATCTTCCTCGACCGTTGTCGCTACGACTGTCTGGTGGCCGACTTCTCGGAGACCTCGCGCAAGGCTTTCGAGGAGTATGTTGGCAAGAAGGTGGAGAATTGGCCTAACGACATCTTGACTCCCGGCCAGACTACCACTTCCCACCCCAACGCTCTGCAGAAACAGTGGTTGGAGTTCCGCGCCAAGACCATCCACGACTTTGTGGAGAAGGCCGAGGTGAGGGTGCACAGTGTGAATCCCGACATTCAGTTTGGAGCCTATGTGGGCGGCTGGTATTCGAGCTACTACGATGTGGGTGTAAACTGGGCCTCGCCCTCCTACCCCACAAGCAGCCACCACTCGTGGGCCTCGCTGAACTACAAGAACTATGGCTATGCCGACCACTTGGACTTCATCCTCATTGGTGCCTACGCCTCGGCTACGAGCATCTACGGCTCGAGCGAGTGGAGTGTGCAGGGCTTCTGCAAGACCGCCGGCAAGGTACTTATGGGCGATTGTCCCTATGCGGGTGGCCCCGATGTGGGCAACTGGGCAACCAACGGACTTTCCGACGCCAAACTGCGCGAGGCTGTGAGCCAGACTGTTGATGCAGCCATCAACGATAGCGACGGCTACTTCTGCTTCGACCTGATTCATATCAAGATGTATGACTATTGGGCACCTCTGAAAAAGGGCATCGACGCCTATCTGGAGGCCAATAAATAACCAAGAATCGTATGAAACAACTCAAACGAGCAGTATTGCTTGCTATGGCGACACTTATGGGCTCGCTCACCCTGGGCTTTGCAGCCCAGGTGAGTGGCTCGGTGCAGACCACCGATGGCAAAGGCATTGAGGGAGTTGTCGTAACGGACGGCTACAACTTCGCCCAGACCAATAAGAAAGGTAAATACACCCTGGAGGTGGACGCACGCGCACGCCATATCTACATCTCCACCCCCTCGGGCTATCTTGTGGAGAACAAAGGAAGCATTCCACAGTTCTTCCTCCCCTTGGATAAGGAGGTGAAAAAATATGACTTTACGCTCACCCCCAACCCCAACGACGACACCAAGCACACCTTCTTTGCTACGGCCGATGTGCAGGCGACCTCTCTGGATGACATCCAGCGCTACAAGACCATCGCCGAGGATATGGGAGCTCTGGCGGCAAGCATCGGTGGCGACTACTTCAGCGTGGATTGTGGCGACATTGTGGGCGACTCACCCTGGCTCTACCCCCACTATTTGGAGGTGGGCGACAGTGTGGGTATTCCCGTGTGGCGCATTCTGGGCAACCACGATATGAACTACAACGGCAAATGTTTCGAGACCTCCTACAAGACCTTTGAGGAGATTTTTGCCCCCAACTACTACTCGATGAACAGGGGCAATGCCCACTACATCTTCCTGAACAACAACTTCTATGTCGGCAGGGAGTATTTCTATGTTGGCTACTACACCGAGGCACTGCTGGAGTGGCTCGAGAAGGATTTGAGCTATGTGTCCAAGGATGCGGCTATCTTTGTCATCCAGCACATCCCCGCACGCCTCTCGCCCACACAGCTCCCCTTCGAGTATAACGGCTATGTTATGGCCGAGCAGACGATGAATGCAGGCTCGATTTTCAAACTTCTGGGCGACTACAAGAATTGCCACATCATCTCGGGACATATGCACTTCAACCTCAATGTGGAGCACACCGAAGGCCCAATGGAGCACAACACAGGTGCCGTGTGTGGCACTTGGTGGAGGGGCGAGGTATGCCTGGACGGTACCCCTATGGGCTATGGTGTCTATGAGGTTGATGGCAACAAGGTGACCTGGTACTACAAATCCTCGGGCTTCGACAAGGAGTATCAGTTGCGTGCCTACAAGCCCGGCAGCAAGGCCGACCAGCCCGCTGCGGTGGTGGCCAATGTGTGGAACTGGGACAGCAAGTGGAGCGTGGAGCTCTACGAGGATGGCGTAAAGACAGCCGATATGACCCAATTTGAGGGCTACGACAGGGCCGCCTATGAGCTCTGCTCCGACAAGGAAAAGGTGGTTTATGCGTGGATTACGCCCGTGGCAACCACCCACCTCTTCTCGGCCGAGCCCAAGAATCCCAACGCACATATCGAGGTGAGGGCTACCGACCGTTTCGGCCGCACCTACACCGCAACTCTCGAGTAAAAACCTTTTTTTCGGACTATGAAACGAGCTTACGCATTGGATGCACTGAGGGGCTACGCCATTATTACAATGGTGCTCTCGGCTACGGTGGTGGCGGGCATACTCCCCGAGTGGATGTACCACGCCCAGACCCCTCCCCCAACCCACGCCTATATGCCCGAAATCTCGGGCCTCACCTGGGTTGATTTGGTCTTCCCCTTCTTCCTCTTTGCTATGGGTGCGGCACTGCCGTTCTCCATTGGCTCGCGCCTGGAGAGAGGTCACAAGTGGTGGAGGATTGCCACCGATGTAGTATTGCGCTTTTTGCAACTTGCCTTCTTCGCCATCTTCATCCAGCACTTCTACCCCTATGTGCTCTCCTCGCCGCAGGATATGCGCAGTTGGCTGCTGGCCATTGCCGCCTTTGCGGTGCTCTTCCCAATGTTTATGCGCTTCGGGAAGGTGCCTTTGTGGGGTCGCATTGCCATAAAGGTTGGTGCCTATGGAGTGGCGGTGGCTATGCTCGTTATGACCGACTACGCTCTGGTGGAGAGTTTCTCGCCCGAGTTTAGCAACATCATCATCCTTATTCTCTCCAATGTGGCTCTCTTTGCGGGCCTTGTCTATCTGGCGACCTCGGCAAAATGGTTGCAGGGCAGGGGCCGAGAGGTGCGTATGGTGCTCTTTGTGGCGCTCTCACTCTTGGTGTTGGGTGCCGATGTGGAGGGCAGTTGGGCCTCAGGTGTGATGCACTATTCGCCCCTGTGGTGGCTCCTCAGGATGGACTATCTGCGCTACCTGCTCATTCTGCTGCCCGCAATGGAGGCGGGCGAGATGCTCCGCAAGTCTATGAGTGGCAGCGAAGCCATCACCGAGCGTAGCCGACAGAACGACCGCTGGGCACTCCTCTTGGCTGTGGCCGCTGTGGTCATTATAGTGGCAACCCTCGGCACGGTGCAGAACCACAACATAGGCCTTTGGGCCATTGTGACCATCGCCACCCTATTGGTTATGGCACTGTCGGCACGAAGGGTTAGTGGCTCGATGGGCACCCTCTGGAGCCGTCTGACGCTACTTGCGGCAGTGATGATGATTCTGGGAATTATGGCCGAGCCCCTGCAGGGAGGTATCAAAAAGGACCCCGCAACGCTCGGCTACCTCTTCACGACAGCAGGCTTGGCTGTGGCAGGCTTGGTGGCACTGAGTGTGACGATTGACTACTTCGGTCATCGCAAGGCAACGGCCTTCCTCTGGCAGAGCGGCCAGAACCCTATGGTGGCCTATGTTGCGTGTGACCTTGTAGTCTATCCGCTCTTGAACCTCACGGGCGGTGTGGCGCTTTTGTGGCCACTCTACTCGTCGCCCTGGCTCGGATTCCTCCACGGAGTGATTCTGACCTCCGTCACGGTGCTTATCACAATGCTCACAACGCGCCTGAAATGGTTCTGGCGAACATAACAAAGCAGATGGCGTAATGCCGATAAACAAAAAACCTCGCAGAGTTTTCTGCGAGGTTTTTTGTTTGCCCCAAATGGCTACTCTACCGAGATTTCATCCACGAAGAGGAAGCCTTGTGCTCCGGGGAAGTAGGCGTGCCACGAGGGGATGCTGTGCTCACAAGCAATCTCCACCTTCACATAGCGGGCCTCGGTGGGAGCGTATTCTACGGTGTGGTAGTAGAGGCCGTGGTCGTCCTCGAGAGTCATCGGAGCATACTCCTCAACTACGACCTCACGCCACTCCATCTTGTCGCTCGAGAGCCACACCTTCACACCGCGAGCGTCCATACACCCATCGTCCTTATTTACGCACACATTGAACTTCACACGGCTTGTCTGCTTCTGCTCACCAAGGTCAATGAGGGCCACGCAGGGGGTGTTGTAGAAGCCGAGCCAACGGCCCGTGCGGTAGTTTTTGTTGCCCACCATACCATCAACAAGCGTGGGGGCTCCACCAAAGGTGTAACTTGCCGCGGGCACCGTAAGGAGCTCCACGGAGCAGAGAGTCGATGAGGAGAAACTAACCTCCACAACCATAGGCTGGCTCATACGACCGTAGCGGTGGGCCGAGGCCTTGAGGGTTGCCGTGTGGTCAATGAGAACACCCTCCGAGGTGTAGAGTGGCGAGCGGGGCGTGGGCTCCGAGCCATCGAGGGTGTAGTGGATGGGGGCACCATCGAGGGTTGTGAGGGTTGCTTTCAAGGCACGCTCACCCTTGGCGGGCTGCAGGTCGGCCACAACATCCAACACATAGGGGGCATAGTTGTAGTCGAGAGCCCTATAGCGGTCGAGCATAGGCTGCAGACGCTTGAGGAAACGATCATAGTCCTTCTGTGCGGGGTTGCTCCACTGCACCTCCGCAAGGGCCGACATACGAGGAAGGGCCATATGCTCAATGTGGTCGGTGGTGTGGATATACTCGGTCCAGATGTTGGCCTGCACACCGATTATATACTCTCGCTTATCGGCAGGAATCTTGGCGGTGGGGTCGTAGCCGTAGACATTCTCAATGGGGTTGTAACCACCAATGGCGAAGGGCTCCCTATCGACCTCCTTGGTCTGGTAGTAGTCGAAGTAGAGGAGATTGTTGGGCACCATAATAGCGGGCACACCACGGGTGGCAGCCTTGATACCGCCCGCATCGCCACGCCACGACATAATGACCATATTGTCGCCAATGTTGTCGCCGTCGAGCACCTCATCCCAGCAGATAACCTTCTTGCCGTAGGCTGCCAAGTGGTCGCTCATCTGACGCATAAACCAGCCCTGAAGAGCCTCCTCGGGCGACTTGGCGGTGGTGTTCTGGAGTCCGAGGGCCTCGATGCGGGCCTGACACTTGGGACACTCCTCCCAACGCACCTTGGGGCACTCATCGCCACCAATGTGGATATACTCATAGGGGAAAATGGCTACAATCTCGTCGAGAACATCTTTGCAGAACTGCACAGCCTTATCGTTGCCGGCGCAAAGAAGATCCTCCGACACACCCCAGATGGTCCACACATCGTAGGGGCCACCCGTACAGCCCAACTCGGGATAGGCAGCCAAAACGGCAACCATATGGCCGGGCATATCAATCTCGGGGATGATGTCGATGTGGCGCTCGGCCGCATACTCCACAACCTCACGCAACTCCTCCTGTGTGTAGAACATACCCTTACCATAGGGCTTACCATCCCACACACCGCTATTGCGACCTATGACGGTCTCCTTGCGAGTTGTACTGATGGTTGTGAGTTCGGGATACTTCTTAATCTGCACCCTCCAGCCTTGGTCGTCCACCAAGTGCCAATGGAAGGTGTTGATATTGTGCAGCGCCAAGATGTCGATGTACTTCTTGATGAAGTCCACATTCTGGAAGTGGCGAGCAATGTCGAGGTGCATACCGCGATAGCCAAATCGGGGGAAATCCTCAACCTCAACGGCAGCCAGCTCCACAGAGCCATACTTGCCCACAGGCAACGCCTTACGCAGAGTCTGAATGCCATAGAAAAGGCCATCTGCCGAGCCGCCCATAATGCGCACACCGCAGCTATCTACCCTCAAGGTGTAGCCCTCGGGGTGAGCGATAGCCTCATCAATGCCGAGCACAATGGCACCAGCAGTGGCAGCGGCGTCATACTGCATAGGGCGCGAGAGTCGTATGGAGGTCGCCTCGGCCATATAGTCAATCAGAAATTCCACATCGCGGATATCAACCTCGGGGGAGTAGAGCACTCGGGTTGTGCGGTCGAGCACAAAGGGGCTCTGCTGGTCGAGCAGGGTGACAGATTGTGGTTGGGGGATAACATCATAGTTGCTCACCGAAGCCATCTGGCGAGAATTTCCGCAGCTGTGCATCCCCGCCACAGCGAGGAGCATCACCGCCAAGCGGAGAGTTTTATACACGGAGGTATGTTTCATAGTAACTTTGAGTTAGATTAAGTGGTTAATTAGGGCAAAGGTAGCAATTAATTGCTGCAAAAGGAAATATTTTACCCCATAAAGCGCCGCTGTCGGGAGGGCGAGTTGATAAATTTGCAAAAAAGTTCTATCTTTGCCTAACTAACAGATAGGTGTTAGTACTAAAAAACAGACAAATTTACAGTTATGGCAAAGATGTTATTTTTAGGAGGTTTGGGTGCTGGTGAGATTATCATCATCGCACTTGTTATCCTTCTCCTTTTCGGCGGCAAGAAGATTCCCGAACTGATGCGTGGCCTGGGCAAAGGCGTGCGTTCCTTCAAGGAGGGTATGAACGAGGCCAAAGAGGAGGTTCAGAAGATCGACGAAGAGGTAAAAAAAGAGCAATAATCACAGGTGGCGACACACGCCAGAGTGAAGATGTCCGACCAGGCGAAGAGTTTCTGGGCCCATCTCGATGAGCTCAAGAGTCATATTGTACGCATTGTGGCTGTCGTGGTAGTCGCTACCGCGGTGGCCTTTGGCTTTAAGGAGTGGCTCTTCGATGTGGTCTTGGCTCCCACAAGTGGCGACTTTGTCACCTACCGACTCATCGAACGCATCAACCTGATGGCCACTTCGGCCGAGGGAGCAGCCCCACACCAACTAATCAACACGGGGCTTGCGGCACAATTTATCATTCACCTGCGGGTGGCACTCTATATGGGACTGCTGGTGGCCTTGCCCTATGTCATCTACTCCCTGTTTAGTTTCATCTCCCCCGCCCTCTACGACCACGAGCGCCGTCACACACGCCGATATGTGGCCGGAGGCTATGTGATGTTCCTGATGGGGTGCGCCCTCAACTACTTTGTGATTTTCCCCTTCACATTCCGCTTTCTTTCGAACTATCAGGTGAGTGGCGATGTGCCCAATATGATAACCCTTGAGTCCTACATCTCCACCCTGCTGGGTATGACTCTCGTTATGGGTGCCCTCTTTGAGATTCCGGTGGTGTGTGCCCTTATGGCAAGGCTCGGAGTGTTGCACCACAAAAGGATGGTCGCCGCCCGCCGCTATGCCATTGTGATTGCACTCATCCTGTCGGCTATCATCACCCCCACGGGCGACCCCTTTACTCTGATGCTGGTTGCGGTGCCCGTCTGGATGCTCTATGAGATAGGCGTGTGGGTTGTGCGCGCAGTGGAGCGACCCTCGAATTAATAAACCATTTTATTAATACACCCCACTTAAAGCAATCAACAAGTTAAAATATTTAGAAATTGGAAGGATTTTTTGACTTTACTATTGCGCTGATTACAAACAACATAGCACACCGAAAACAAAATTAATATAATAAAACGCGTATTTTTAACCTATTTAATTTTGTTTTCACTTTTAGTATTTTTAATTTTGAAATGCATATTAGGGTGAATTTATGCCTAAATTGCTCCGCGTCAGCAGTGAAGGTCGCCGCCCGAAAAGCGAAAAAAATGACAACAAACACCAAATTCATTTACTAACTAAAAACATCTTTAAAATTATGAAAAAGTTTTTTGCAATTTTTGCAATTGCGGCAATGCTTTTCGCTTGCGAGGAGCCTGTGCCCGAGACAACTCTCTCGCTCGACAACGAGGCTGAGGCAACTTTGAACCTCTCGACCGACGCTGTTTCGAAGACCATTACCTTCTCGAC
>JAEIGA010014407.1_pt1 | contig 12036 bp, 20 predicted proteins | sample 9270691 | NCBI WGS metagenome assembly JAEIGA01 (sample SAMN17057246, study PRJNA624740) | gut metagenome | biome: biome; isolation source: fecal sample | host: Bos grunniens | place: China: Xizang | collected 2019
ATTCATCATCTAAATAATCTTCAATAAACCAATTTATTTCCTCTAAAAATGTTTTTTCCCAATTACTCATAATTAATTCACCTCTCTTGTTAATTTATTTAAATAATCTATAAATTCAGTAAAATCTTTTTCTCTCCAATAGTAATAATTACTATCTTCATAATCTAAAATATCTTGATATACAGAATCATACTCACTTATTGAATCCCATTGATAATATTTATCTCTTAATTCTCTTAATATATCGTGATACTCATTAATGATATTTATATATTTTTCTCTTTTTAATTTAGTCATAATACTCACCATTCCTTAATCGTTATAAATATACTCGTGGATTATTTCTCCTAATATTTCTTTAAAATCACTTTCATTTATTATTTTTTCTGCTATATTATCTATTTTTTCCTTTGTCATGTTTTCTAGCATATATAAATCTTTTGCGTCTCCTTCTTGATACCCATATCTACTTATTTCTGCTTTTATATAATTTATTTCGTTTTCAATATAATCATAAACATAATTGCTCATAACTTTATATTCCATTTTAAACCCCCCTTTCATTTAAAATCTTATCAATTTCTAAAATCTTTTCTGCATAAGCTTTTACCATTACATTATTTTTCCAATCTTTATTTCCCATTTCTTTACACATACGGATAACTCCATTCATACAATATAGTTTATCCATTTTTAACTCTTGTAATTCTTCGGTTTTCATTTCTTCTAATTTCATATTATTCGTTCTCCTTTTCTAAATATTTATACAGAATTGTTTGTTTGTATAGTCAATATCCCATGATTGTATCTCACTATATAACAGATCCATTCTTCCACTTTCTTCTAATGAATCTATAATCTCTCTAACTTCTTTTTGGTGGTATATTTCTTCACCACTATCACATAAGAATATATTAATTTCATAACTATCCTCACAAGCTAAAATTAAAAATGTATATAATTCCATATTATAAAACCTCCTTTATTTCTGTATCGTAAACTATTAATGTAGTATTATCTTTTACAAATTTTATTTTATATTGACAATAGTTTACTTTTTCTATTATTTCAATCTCTTCTCCATTTCTATCAATATCACTTGAAAACTTTGTATTAAATATGTATTTCATTGTAGTTTTATTCATAATATTTAATCTCCTCATTAATCTCTTTAATATTTTTTTCTATTAATTTTAAAATGTTTTTAATTGCTTTTATATCTGTTTCATTAAAATTTCCGTTTTTTCTATAAAAGTTATTCCATAATGGTATTACAGAATCATATAAAGTAAATATCTCTCTTTTTATCTGCATTGTTTCCCAATTTTCCATAATTTACACCTCCTAATAATCTTCTTTTTTATTCCCACTCTAAAGTATTGTATTTTCTTGTTACCCATTCTTCTTTTTCTACCACTTTACAATGTTCTAACATATATTTACATTCTTCTAACAAGTCATCACATAATCTATCAAATTCTTGTACTAATTCAACTTGTCTTATCAGATCTGCATGATAATATTTCAACGCACCATAGTTGTTTTGAATATCTTTTTTAAATTCTTCGTATGTATCATTTGAATCCACATAATAATCTAATACCGATTTACTATTATCTTCATTATATAAAACTAAATATCCACAACTACGACCATTAAAACCTACTTTATATCCTTTATGTTCAATTTCCCAATCTTCTATGTTTGCATTAATAGTAAAGTAGTTGTCTAATTCTAATAATTCTAATATTTTCCAATCTAATCCTAAATTATATATTTTTACATTGTTAGCTATACTATCTAATTTATTCCAACTATTTAATGTCCAATATTTATAATGTTCTTTTAAAAAATAAAACATTTCTTTATTACTATTTTTATTTACACTTTTATAAAACATTTTACTCACCCCCTTTAATTCCTTTTTAGTATGTTTTTATTGGCAATACTATACCAATTTCATTATCTTTATTCTTTATTACAACAGGTCTATAATCTTTTACAGGTAAATATGTAGTAATATCTTCACCTAAAGCATCTATAACATTTTTTAGGTATACTATATTTACTTTTACGTGTTCTATTACATAATATTCTTCCCTTGCGTGATTCTTATGTAATTTATAAAATTGCATTATATCATTCAGATCCAATTTTATCTTATTATATTCTTCATTATCTACTTCAGGAGTAATTGTTTTAAAGTTTGGATAAGTTCCATGTATACAATTATCTTTTCCTAGTTTTTTAATTGTTTCTTCATCCGTTGTTACTAACTTTAAAGGCATATTATCCTCATGTATCATAATTGCGTGATAACTATCTGTTACACATTTATAATCATCCATAATTCCATAACCTTGTAAAACAGGTCTGCAATCTTCCTTACTTGCGATTCTTTTTATTGCGTTTACACGTGTTTTTGAAGTAGTTTTATAGCAAGTTTCCTCTCTTATTTTTTGTTCTAATTTTTCCTTTAATTTTATAGCTTTTATAAAATTCATGTCATCATTTATTATTTCTACTAATTCATTGTAAATTGTTTCTAATTTCATTATTTATTCCTCCATTCTTTTTTTTAATCAGTAATTCTAATAAAATAGTTAAGTTCATCATCTTTTAAATTTTTGAAAGCATAATCTTGTAATTTATAGAATAAATCACAATATAATTTACAATATTCTGTATTTTTTTCATGCTCCCAACTTTTCCAATTTAAAACCATAACTAATTCAGTCAAATATTTATAATCTGTTTTCCACTCTTTAAAAGCTCTATTATATGTATCTTTAATAGCATTAATACCGAATTTATCGGCAATACTAAAATCCTCATAAAATGTAGTAATAGGGTGGTATCCTGTCATTTCTTCTATATTCCATGTTTTAATTATCATAATTTTTTCCTCCTTTATTAAAATCTTCTTCCTACACTAAATTCTTTTGTATCTTTATCATAATAAACTCTTATATAATTTCCTGCCCAATAACCTTGATTATTTAAACAAATTTCTAATTGTTTTCTTAAATATTTTTTATTTCCAAAAACAAATTCCCCATAATCATCCATTATTTTTAAAAATTCTTCTAACATTTTATAATCAACTTTTATCATATTAATTTTTCCCCCTTTATGATATAATTTAAAAGAGGGGAGTTATTCCCCTCAATTAACCTTTTCAGTGTTTTTTCACTATAAATTGACTAGATATTTTTCTAGTCTTTTTTACTTGATAAAAATGTTACTTTTTCTGCTATAATTTCCATTGTTTTTGTATCTTCTTTAATAGTTGTTTGAATTCTACCTTTTACACCTACAATATCACCTTTTTTACAATATTCAGCCGTTTTTGTAGCAACATCCCCAAAAGTTATACAATCTACAAAGTCTGTTTCATAAATTCCCTCATTATTTTTATAACTTCTTGGGATTGCTAAAGATAAAATAGCTTTATCATCCACAACCTCAATATTTTTTATTAGTCTACCGACTAAAATTACTTGATTCAACATAAATTCCCTCCTTTTTTTAATCTTCTTCTCTCTGTATTTTTCCAGGCTTGAGACTGGCTTTCGGCTACATTAAAGAAGAAGTGAATCTTCTTTTTTTAAAGTTCTATATAATAATTATATGAAGGCGTGATATATAGATAATATCTTTTAAAATCTTTTTGTATAATTGCTTCTAATGTAATAATATTACAATTATAAGAAGCAATCCCATAGTTTTCTACATTGTCGACATTTTCTTGTAATAGTTTTCTGTAATAATCGTATATATAAGCCTTGCGTTCACTTGGTCGATTATAACATTCATAAAGTGTATTATAATTTCCTCTTATAAATAAATTATTATTTTCTTTAAAATCCTCACCAAAATTTATGTATTTTTTTTCTTTTTTCATTTTTAAAACCTCCCTTTTTTAGTGCTTTTTATAGCACTTTACAACCTACATTTTTTATAGATTGTAAACTACTATAAAATAGCAGTAGCCTACACTTCCTGACGTCAACTTAACCTTTCCCGTCGTATTTCCAAAAAATTGGTATAACTCGGCTTTTCTATGTTCCGTATTTTTTAGAGATTTCCTTTTTCACTCTTAACACTCTTTTAATATGTTTTACTAGTTGATAGTGTTACAATCATTTTATAATTTTAGTCTGCCCCTAAAATGAGATTGTTTCAGTCTCTTATCATAATACTTGCTTGTTACAATAAGCATTGTCATAAGTTGTTTAAATAAAACCCAATTTTTCGATTGGTGCCTTAATTGTAACATAAACAATAATCATTGTCAACGATTATTTTAAAAAAAATTAAAATTGTAAAAGTTATATATATTACATATATATAAAAAAATTAAAAAAATTGTCCTTTTTTGCCCTTTTCTTTAGGTTTATAATGATAATATAGACAATAGACAAGGGGAGGATTCTTCCCGTATCTTTAGGGGGATAAACATGGTAAAATTAACAGAAGAACAAAGAAAAAATATTATAACAAGCTATAAGCTAGATAATAGTAAATCTAACATTAATAAATTATGCCATGATTATAATATCACTAGGCAATATATTTTCAAACTTGCTAAAAGTGAGCTATCTAAAGAAGTTGAAAAGAATATAATTGAAAGCAAAGGGGAGTTTACTAAAAGAGTCAACGAAATAATAGAAAAAGTCCTTGATAGAATTGATAAAGAAGTAATGAACGGGGATAAAATAACGCTTTCACAATTAAGTACAACACTAGGTATTTTATACGATAAAAGCAGATTAGAAAACAATCTTAGTACTTCTAATAATGCTATAAATATCAATATAAAAGTGGAAAAATGACGAGAAGTTTACATAATGTCTATTATAGGAAGTGAAAAAACCTATATAATACAAGGGATGCAGAGGGGAACACAGGAACACGACAGAGGGAGACAGAGACAGAGAGACAAGGCAACCAACACCAACACACCACCCCCCCCAATACACCCATACACGCAATAAAAAGGTACTATATAGGTATAGATATAGTATATATATACACACACAACCACAAGAAACAAAAGAAATGTTCGATAAAAAGTGTAAAATACCCTTTATAAATGTAAAGTTTACAGGTGTTGAAAAATAAGGGAAAAGTGCGAATTGCTCACGGGCGGGATACAAAAAAGTAAAGTGTAAAGTACTCCCCATTTAAGAGAGGTATAGGCAAAAGGAGAAAGAGATGTTTTTCAAGATAATAATACCGATATATAAATCAGAGGAATATATAGATAGATGTATAGAGTCAATAGAGAAGCAGACGTATAAAGACTATGAGATAGTAGTAATAAACGATTGCACAGAGGACGAAACATTTGAGAAAGCGAAGAGGCATAAAGTAGTAGCTATAGATCCACAAAGGAAGTTATATATAGGTGGAGCGAGGAACATAGGGATAGACTATGGAGAAAGTGTGTATACGTTATTTTTAGATAATGATGATTGGTTTGATAGTGATAGAGCATTAGAGGAGATACATAAAACGATAATAGAGAATGGGTATCCTGATTTAGTGAGGCTATCGTATTATTGTTTAATGGGCAGTAAAGAGAGAGTAGAATTAAGGGAGGATAACCCTAGAGATTTAGCGAGAAGTTTGTTTATAGCTCCGTGGACTAAATGTGTAAAGACTAATAAAGTAGTAAAGTTTCCTGAGAATACGTTAATAGAGGATGTAGTGCAGCATATTAGACAGATAGACAACATAGAGACGGTGGCAGTATGTAAAGAACCAATAGTAGTATGGAATAGAGAAAACGTAAATAGTTGTAGTTTAGAATCAAATAAAGAGAAGCAAAACTCAAAAAGAATATCGAGCGTGTATAGAAACATAGCAGATTTAATGGATTTACGATGTAAACATGATTATTGTGAGGAACAACGTAAATGGAGAATAGGATGTTATAAAGACATGGTAAAAAATGGGAATGAGGGAACTTTCTAATGAATATATTTTATTTTGATAATTTAAATGTGATAGGTGGAGTAGAGACATTTCTATATTATATAGCGAAGAAATACTGTAAAAGAGATATAACGGTATATTATAAAGAAGCTGATAAAAACCAACAAAGAAGATTAAAGCAATATGTAAGAGTAAAAAAGTATAATGGAGAGGTTATAAAATGTAAAAAAGCATTTTTTAATTATAACCCATCAATAATAGATAATGTAGAAGCTGAGGAATATATCCAGGTAATACATTTAGATTATAAACTTCAAGGGGTGGAGCCAAAACTAAACCCTAAAATAACACGATATATAGGAGTATCTGAGGCAGTTGCGAAGCATTTTGAGGAATTAACTGGAATAAAAGCTGAGGTAGTATATAATCCTATAGCGGTGGATGAAGCAAGAAGAGTATTAAAGTTAGTGAGTGCTACTAGACTAACTCCTGAAAAAGGTAAAGATAGGATGGAGAGATTAGGGAATCTCTTAAATATGTTAGGAATACCTTATATATGGTTGGTATTTACAGATGATATAAACGCAATAGATAATCCTAATATGATATATATGAAGCCAAGACTAGATATAGCCTCATATATAAAAGAAGCAGATTTTTTAGTACAGCTTTCAACGAGTGAAGCATATTGTTTTAGTGTAGTAGAGAGTTTAGTCTTAAATACTCCTGTTATAGTAACAGACTTAGGAGTATATAAAGAAATAGGGTTAGATGATAATAATTCTATTCGTTTAGATTTAGACTTCAAAGAAATAGATGCGAGTAAGTTGTTAAAGCATTATGAGTTTAAATATACTCCAAAAAAAGATAGATGGGATAAACTACTAGATAATACTAAATCAACCTATAAAGTAGAAACGATTAAAGATGTGCAAGTAAAATGCACATTTTTTTTAGGGATAGATTTAATTGAAGAGAATTTTCATATAAAAGAAGGAGAAACTCTTTATGTAACAAAAGATAGAGCAGAAGAGTTAATAAGGACTGGATGTTTTGAGGTGGTTAAGGAGAATAAAACAGGAGATGTTAAAAATTTATCAAAGTGATTTTGATTGGATGAATTATCGACTTGTTAAGGGGGAGGTTACGTTGCATCATATAAAGAAAAGAGAGCATGGAGGGAAGAAGGAATGGGGAAACCTTGCCTTATTAATGCCTACTTCCCACCAGTACTTGCATTTAATAGAGTGTAAGGATGTAGGGATATATGAAGCGATAAATAGAGTATTCCGAATGATAAATGAGAGTATGGAGGCACCAAGTGATGGGCAAAGGGAGCTAGTGGAGTACTTGTTAAAAGAGTTTGAGATAGAGCATAAATGGGATAAAGGGGCTAGAGGGAAGTTACTAATACAGAAGAAGTATTTAGATAGATGGTAGATAGTATAAGGTAGATAACTTACCCCCTTTTGTTATCTATCTTATGGTGTCTATGAGACACGGATAGTAGGTTATAGAAACCTAGAAGAGAGTGATGAGCTCTCTTAATTAGTTAAATAATTGAGTACGCCACTCAATTTTATAATAATACATACGGTACTAGACTACAAAGAGTTAGTAAAACTTTGTCTAGCCGAAACACAGCAGAGTAGAGCAGGAGTAGCTCGCAAGTTTCCTTAGCTTGAGGTCGGAGGTGCGAATCCTCCCTCTGCAACCAAAATAAGGGGTGGAACATGGATTTAGATTTAAGAATAACTGAGAAACAGGACTTGTTTATACATAGTGAGGCTTTCGAGACTTTATTTGGTGGATCTGCTGGAGGAGGAAAGTCTTACGGGCAATTAGTGGATGCTTTGATATATGCTTTACAATATGAGAAGTCAAAGCAGATAATATTCCGTAGAACATTTCCTGACTTAGAAAGGTCTATCATAAGAACTTCTTTAGAGTTATATCCTAGACAGATAGCTTCATATAATTCTAGTAAGCATACGTGGACTTTTCAAAATGGTTCTATAATAGATTTTGGATATATAGATAATGAGAATGATGTATACCAATACCAGAGTGCTGAGTATGATGTAATACGTTTTGATGAGTTAACTCACTTTACGGAGTATATGTATACTTATATGATTTCGAGATGTCGTGGAGCTAATGGGTATCCTAAGAGGATAAAGAGTTCTACTAACCCTGGAGGAATAGGGCACGTATGGGTTAAAGAGAGATTCATAGATATAGGTCAGTATGGAGAAATACATAAGTGTAGACTAGAGACTGGGCAAGAGACTACTCGATTATTTATACCATCATTTGTTACGGATAATAAATTCCTAATGGAGAGGGATCCTGATTATGTTAAGAGACTTGATTCTCTACCTGAGAAGGAGAGAAGGGCTTTAAAGGATGGAAATTGGGATATATTTGATGGGCAATATTTCAAAGATTTTGATAGGTCTATTCATGTAATAGAGCCTTTTTTAATACCTGATAATTGGGATAGATATAGGACTATAGATTATGGTTTAGATATGTTAGCTTGTTATTGGATAGCTATAGATGGGCAAGGAAACGAGTATGTATATAGAGAGTTATATGAGAATGATTTAATCATATCTGAGGCTGCTAAGAGGATAATAGAGATGGATAATGGGGAGAAGATAAGGACTACTTATGCCCCACCAGATTTATGGAATAGGCGTAATGATACTGGAAAGAGTGCTGCTGAGATATTCCGTGAGAATGGAGTATATCTAACTAAGTCATCTAATAATAGAGTAGTTGGGTGGTATTCTGTGAGAGAGCACTTAAAGATTGTTGAGAAGAAGGATGAACAGACTGGAGAAGTTTTCAAGACTTCCAAACTAAGAATGTTTAATACTTGTATAAACCTAATAAGGACTTTACCAGTTATACAAAGGGATGATAGGAATCCTAATGATTGTTCGACTACTCCCCATGAATTAACTCATGCCCCTGATGCTATAAGAGGGTTCTGTATAGAGAGAACTAAGGCTACTAGAATAATGACTGAGGATGAATTACTTTATGAGGAATCTAAAAAACAAAGAAGAAGACTAGGAATATTAGGAATAGCTGGAGCTACTGCTACTAAGTCATATATGAAATATGGAGGTTAACATGGAAATACTTATATTATTAATGATGTTTTATATAATAGGGTTTCAATTTTACTTATTAAAGCTAGTAAAAAGCTCCAAAGAAGTAAAAACGATAGAATTCAAGACTGAAGAGAAGCCTCATGAAACCAAATTAACTGAGGAACAGAAGAAGAAACAAGAAGAATTACGTAAAAATTTTGATAATTTAATGAATTATGACTATAGTCAAGCATTAAAGTCTTCAAAAGGAGAGTGAATAAAGGAAAACTGATGATTGGAAATTATATGATGCTGGTGTTTCGTATAATCAAAGTCTATATGGAGCTGATAGAAACTATTATGAAGTAATAGATACCAATATAGAATTTGCTTCAGGAAATCAATGGAGGGGAGTACAAGCTGATGGGCTTCCTAAACCAGTATTTAATATTATAAAGAGAGTAAAACAATTTAAAATAGCTTCATTAAAGAGTGATTCTATATCTATTTCGATACAACCAATGGAGTATCGACCTCAAACAAACGATATAGTAATGCAACAAAAGGTGAAAGCTACTGATTTAGCTAATGCTGAGATAAGAAATGTGTTAGAGCAAGTAAAATTTGATGCTAAAAGTCGTTCTTTATTAGGAGATGGATTTGATACTGGGGATTTCTGTTTGCATTGGTACTTTGATTTAGAGGAAAAACCATATAAAAAGTATGCTCCTAATGTAAAAGGAATAATAAAATGTGAAATTATAGATTCAACTAATGTAATGTTTGGAAATCCTAATACTAGGAATGTTGAGAAACAACCATATATTATTATAGTTGGAAGAGATTTAGTAAGTAATCTTCAAAAAGAAGCTAAAGAAGAAGGAAATAAAGACTGGCAATCAATACAAGGAGACTCAGACACTAATGAGCAAATGGGAGATAATGGAAAAGTTGAAAATACTGCTAAAGGGTATGAAAAAGCTTTATACATTATCAAGTATTATAAAGAGAATGGAAAAATATATGCTAATAAGAGTGTAAGAAACACTTATATATATGAAAAGAAAGACACAGGTTTGTCTTATTATCCTGTAGCTTTTGGGAATTGGGAAGAAGTAAAAGGAACATATCATGGAAGAGCAGAAACTACTGGAATAATACCTAACCAAATAGCTATAAATAAGATGTTTGCTATGGTTATATACCATTTAATGTTAACTGCGTTCCCAACTGCTGTATATGATGCTGATAGAATTGAGGGATGGACTAATGAAATAGGAGCTCAAATCCCTGTAGTAAACCTAAATGGAGATTCTATTCGTAATGTTGGTGGATATTTAGAACCTGCTCAAATGAGTAGCCAAATAATGGATGCTATTCAATTAGCTATGCAATACACTAAAGAGACATTAGGAGTAGGAGATGCTTCATTAGGAAATGTAACTATGAATAATGCTACTGCTATCATAGCTATTCAAAAGAGTGCTGCTGTTCCTTTAGAGAATGTTAAGGCTTCTTTCTATGAATTTGTTGAAGATTGTGGAAGAATCATAATAGATATGATGGGAACTAAGTACGGAATAAGACCTGTTGTTGTTACAGGACCAAATAATGAACGTACTGTAGAAGAGTTTGATTTTGATGAATTAAAAGATATGTGGATGCACATAAAGATAGATGTAGGAAATGCTTCATACTTTAGTGAGGTTGCATCAGTACAGACATTAGATAACTTATTAAATAATGGATTTATAGAATTCACAGAATACTTAAAACGTATACCTGATGAATTAATACCTAGAAAACAAGAATTAATCACTTCAATAGAGCAAAATGAATTATATAAACAAGCTATATATAATTTAATGGGAAGATTCCTAGACACATTACCACCAGAGATAAGAACTTCACTAACTCAATTAAACCCTGAGCAAATGGAGAAAACTGTGTTAGAGATGATGGGAGCTTTAGGAGACACTATGGCTTATAACGAAGTAGAGGATATGGAGAACCCAATGCCTACAGATGTAGAGTTAGGAGAGACTTTACAAAGAGGAGAGCCTGGAGCAGTACCATTAATGCAAGAACAGACAAATGTAGGAAGAAATGCTTCTGATAAAATGGGAGAGCTTCAAGACATTGGAGGTTTACAATCATAATATTTCAGGTATATCTAATCCTTTTTCAAATATTCATGTTACCCTTATGGGTAGCATAGAGTAGATAATTAAAAGTATTGCTAAATACTCCATTGAGGCTTTGCTTATATCTATTCTATGGTATTCATAAGAATACTTGCCCAACCATAGGCAAAGGAGGAAATAAAATGCAAGATGAAGAAGTTGTTGAAAGTATACCAACAGAAACAATGGAATCAGATGATGATTTCTTTTCAGAGGTTGATAACGAAGTTATTAATGAAAATACTTTGGAGGGAGAGAATCAAGAACCAGATGGGGAAGAAATCAATGAGGCTGAAGTACCAAGTGAAGCTTCTGAGGATAATTCGGAATCTGGAGAAGTAGATTTTAAACCTTTGTTAGATGCTTTAAAAGGAAAAATAAAGTATAACAAAGAAGAAGTAAATGTAGAATCTATCGAAGATTTAATTGAAAACTACCAAAAGGGATTAAACTACGATAAGAAACTACAAGAGCTAGAGAATCTACAAAATAGCAAACTTGAGAGATATGCAAAAGAAAAAGCTGATGCGTTAGGTATTAGTGTTGATGAGTATATGAATCAAGTTGAAGCTTATGAAAAGCAACAAGAAAGGCAAAGAGAAGCTGATGAGCTTGAAGAATTAATAAACGCAGGAACACCAGAATCTATTGCTAAAGAACTTATTGCTAGTAGACAACAAAGAAAGCAGATGCAACAAGAACTAAATGAAATTAGAGCTGAGAGGGAAGCAGACAAGAAGGAAAGAGAAAAGAACAAAGAATATCAAGAATTCTTGAAAGAATTCCCAGGTGTTAATCCTGATGACATTCCA
>JAEIGA010014409.1_pt1 | contig 12034 bp, 7 predicted proteins | sample 9270691 | NCBI WGS metagenome assembly JAEIGA01 (sample SAMN17057246, study PRJNA624740) | gut metagenome | biome: biome; isolation source: fecal sample | host: Bos grunniens | place: China: Xizang | collected 2019
AGAAATCAAGCGTTACCCCAAACTCACTACCGTTGGTGCGACACGTGCAAACTCATGGACGGTAGATATGAACTATGGCGACTACTGGACTAACGAAACTTACGGTCCTTACTTCTATACGCAGGAAGAAATCAAGGATGTTGTGGCATACGCTAAGGAACGCCACATCGAAATTATCCCTGAAATCGACATGCCTGGGCACTTCGTGGCTGCCATGACGGCATATCCTGAATACAGTTGCTGGCCCGAGGGCAGTCATGCGCTTTGGGTGACGGGCGGTATCTCAAGTGACATTCTTAATGTGGCAAACCCCGAAGCGGTTCAGTTTGCTAAGAACATCCTTGAGGAACTCTGCGAACTCTTCCCCTATAATCAGATTCACATTGGTGGAGACGAATGCCCCACTTCGGCATGGGAGGGCAACGCGCTCTGTCAGCAGCGCTACCGTGAGTTGGGCTTGACCAGTTATCGCCAACTCCAGTCTCACTTTATCAAGGAGATTGGTGAGTTCTTGGCAAGTAAGGGCAAGAAGATGGCAGTGTGGAACGAATCAATCACCGCTGGCGGCGCCGACCTCGACATTATCCGCGCAACAGGTGCCACTGTATATTGCTGGACTCCCTGTCAGGCGAGTGCAAAGCAGGCTGCGGAAATGGGACTTCCCAATGTCGTAACAGAATACAGCAATGGGTATTACATCAACCGCAAGCAATGGTCTACAGGTGAACCTACGGGCGCTGGTTATGGCACAGACAACCTCGAGACCGTATATAATTATGTGCCCGTCCCCAGCAACATCTCTTCATCTTTGTTGAAGTATTACACAGGTGTGCAAGGCACATTCTGGACTGAGCATGTGGCAAACCGCGAATACATGGAATACCTCGCGCTTCCCCGTTTGCTCGCCGTTGCTGAAGCAGGTTGGACACAGCAAAAGGACAAGAATTTTGCAGATTTCAAGAAGCGCTTCAACGCTGATACAAAGATGCTCGACTATAACGGTTATGAGTATGGCAAGCACTATGTAGATAAGGAAGCAGAGGGAGAAGGCGACGGCAAAGTAATGCCCAAGACTTCTACTGCGGAAGAAACGTATTGGTATCGCATTGTTACGAAGGCGACTGACGCTCGTAGCGGTCGTTGTTGGGAACTCCTTTCTGAAACTTCGCCTCTTGTTGCTGAGCATAGCGGAAAGAATGCTGCCGCAGGTCGTATTTGGACCAACACAAAGGCTTCTGAAGGCGACGCTAACTATGATTATCAGCAGTGGTGCTTTGAGCAGAGCGACGAACATCCCGATCGTTACGCCCTTGTTTGTAAGGCGCAACCCGAAGGTTCTATCAATCCCACACCTACGGCACAAAACAACACGGGTCGCTGGAACTATGACGCGACGGTGAAGCACTATGCCTTCGTAATCGGTGATGGTGGTTACGGTCCCTCTGGCGCAAATTATTATTACACAGTGCGTAGCGAAAACATCAGTGGTTGGTACCTCAATGCCTCTATGGCGGGTCAGGGTATGGCTGTAAACCTTTGGAGTAACGCGGCAGACGGCGCCGGTGGTCACTGGGAATTCCAACCCCTCTTCGAACTCGATGACGCACCTGCCGTTCAGGGCTTTGAATGGCTCAAAGAAGGCAGCACATACGCCTTCCGCAACGCTGTAAAGGCGGGGATTTCGCTCGCAGATACCAAGAAGGCAGCATCACTTACTTACACTGCCGACCGTTGGAGCAACGACGCGTGGGAAGTAACCAAGTCTGTCATCAATGCAGACTCTACGCAGACCGTTCGCTTGCGCAATGTGGGCACTAACCGTTACATCGCCGCTCCTGCATCCAGCTCTACGGCGCGCATTGGTAACATCGTGGGCATTGGTGCTACGGCTACGGATATCGTCATCTCTTTGAATCCCGAGGGCGACTTTACCCTTACGGCGGGAGGCAAGAACTTTTACCCCGTAAGCGCTACTTCTTCAGCCTATGCCGGAGCCGTGAGCGCGGGTAACCCTGATAACGGCACGGGACTCGCTATCCGTCCGCAGGGCGCTGCTTGGACGATTGAAGAAGTCAAGGTGGTGAGCTACACTTGCGAAGACGAGCAGGGCAATGCCTTAGGTACATTCACTTGTAGCGAACCTATTGGCAACGAACCCCTTACGCCCGTTCTCCCCGAGATTAAGAATCACACTTATGTGAGTCACGACGCAGAGCGCAATGTATATATTTACAAGCGCAACCGCTACAGCCTCACCCTTCGTGCGGTAGATACCTACGGTGGTATTATCAATGAGATTGAAGCCTCTTGCGGTGTGGGCAATACGGCAGTAATCATCCCCGAAGAGTTTGATTATTTCACTTACGAAGCAAGTACGATTGAGGGCAATACGCTCACGCCCACTTCTGACACACTTGTTGTCCTCACCTACTCTACCGACGCGTGGAGCGGCGTAAAGAGCGTGGGCAAGGCGGTAAATAAGTTGGAGAACGGCCGTTCTTACCTCATCTACGACACATCTCCCAACGCCACAGAGCGTATTGGTTTCCGCAATGTAGCACCCTCTAACCTCCGTGTGATTCGCGCTAATTCGGCAGACGACCAAACGCCTTACTACACCTGGACTTTCAAAGGTAGCGGTAAGAAGTTTAAGGTAAAGAATGAATACACAGGCCTCTACATCCCCAAGCTCACGCAGAGTGGTCAAATTATCCTCTCCAACACGGGAGACACCTTCACTTTCACACTTAACTCTGACGGCGAAACCTGGAAGGTGCAAGGCACGAACTCACAGTATTGGGACGGTGTGGCGGATGGTTTCACCGGTTGGCACACTTACGGCCACCCCTATAAGTTCTACGAATACTATGTACAGCCTTACTTCACCGTAAGCGTTGAGTTCGTAACTGCCGACGGCGAAGCCGTTTCTCCCGCCCTCAGCAAGTTGGTAAAGGCCGGCGAAAGCGTAACGCTCGTGCTCCCCGAAGTGGACGGACATGCCGTGAAGACTATCGAGAACGCCGAAGCGCTTGAAGGCGTAGGCGCTCACGCAACGGTAAAGGTCATCTACGAAGATGTAACCGGCATTGACGCATTGCCCGCCCTCACTCCCGCCGACAATGCTATCTATGATTTGAGCGGACGCCGCGTGAAGGTGGCTGAAAAGGGTATCTATATTATCGGTGGCAAGAAGGTGGTGAAGTAACATCGCCCCTCGACAATGGATAAAGGCACACTTTTCGCGCCCTATCCATTGCGGTAAAAAATATGTCGGACTTATTTCGATTTATCTCCCAGATATTTTGAAATAAGTCCGACATATTTTTTTGCATCTCCCACATCGTTTTCGCCATGTCCCACACGGGATGCCGCACAAGGGTTTCGCCACCCAGCACCACGGTTTCCGCACCCTCTTTGTGAGCGAAAAACCTCCCGATTGGAAAATAAGTTAAAATTTATTTTGCCAACCCAAATTAAATAACTTTATTTGCGGTTCATTAGCGCCATGTGCGCACAATTTTAATCAGTGTGTGGAGCGCCAGTCGCTCATTGTTCCGAGTTCCTTCGGGGACTCTAATTGCTCATCAAAGCCATATTTACAAATTATGGAAGAAATTTTGAATCCTGAAGTAGAAGTACAGGATGTTGCCCCCGTGGCAGAAGTTGAAGTTGCACCTGCAACAGTTGAAGTAGTAGAGGCTCCTGCAGCCGAAACGGAAGCAAAGAAGGCACAGCCTGCAACGAAGCAGGAAGTGATTGCGCGCCTCAAGGAAATCGCCCTTGACGCCAGCAATGCCGAGCGTGCTGAAATCGATTTGCTCAAGCAGATTTATTACAAGATTCACAACGCGGAGGCTGCGGCTGCGCGCGAGGAATATATCAATAATGGAGGCCTCCCCGAGGACTTCATGCCCGCTCCCGACAATAGTGAAGCGGAACTTAAGGTGCAGTTGAACATCATCAAGGAAGCGCGTCAGCGTGCTGCCGAAGCCCTCGAAGCTGAAAAGCAGAACAACCTTGAAAAGAAGCTCGCCATCATCGAGCGCATCAAGGAGCTCGTGGCTTCTCCCGAGGATGCCGACAAGCATTATGAGGAGTTTAAGAACCTCCAGTCGGACTGGAAGGATGTAAAGACCGTGCCCGCAGAACGCGCTACGGAACTTTGGAAGAATTATCAGCTCTATGTGGAACAATATTACGACTTGCTCCGCATGAACCACGAGATGCGTGCGTACGACTTCAAGAAGAACCTTGAAATCAAGACAGCGCTTTGCGAAGCTGCTGAAAAGCTCATCGAACTTGAGGATGTCATCAGCGCCTTCCACCAGCTCCAAAAGCTCCACCAGGACTTCCGCGAAACAGGTCCCGTAGAACGCGACCTCCGCGAGCAAATCTGGACACGCTTCAAGGATGCGTCTACCGCTATCAACAAGCGCCACCAAGCTCACTTTGAAGATCTTAAGGCGCAAGAGGAAGCAAACCTTGCTCGCAAGACTGAACTCTGCGAAAAGGTTGAAGCAATTAACATCAGCGCCATTGCTTCGTTTAATGAATGGGAGGACCTCACGAAGGAAGTCATTGCCCTTCAGAACGAATGGAAGACTATCGGCTTTACTCCCAAGAAGATCAACAGCCAAATCTTTGAACGCTTCCGCACAGCCTGCGACCGCTTCTTCCAGTCAAAGACTGAACACTTCCGCGGCGTTCGTGATTCTTACGCAAGCAACCTCGCGGCGAAGACTGCCCTTTGCGAAAAGGCTGAAGCCCTCAAGGACGATACTGATTGGGCGAAGACTACAAATATCTTCGTAGAACTCCAGAAGGAATGGAAGACTATCGGTCCCGCTCCCCACAAGAGTTCAGAGGTTATCTGGAAGCGCTTCAACGATGCGTGCAACTACTTCTTTGAACAGAAGAGCAAGTCAAACGTAAGTGTGCGCCAGGAAGAGAATGACAATCTTGCGAAGAAGAATGCCATCATCGAAAAGCTCGAAGCCCTCGTTGAAGCAGGTTGCACCGACATTCAGGTGGTAAAGGACCTCCAGGCAGAATGGAACGGCGTAGGTCACGTGCCCTTCCGCAAGAAGGACAAGGTGTTTAAGCACTACCGCGAAGTGTGTGACAAGCTTTACGAAGCCTTCCACGCTACTGCCGGCAAGCGCAACCTTGAAAACTTCAAGAAGAGCGTAGCAGACAAGGGCGGCAACGACCTTTCTCGCGAACGCCAGCGCTTGCAGCGCGACATCGAGCTCAAGAAGAGCGAAATTCAGAACTACGAAACAAACCTTACTTTCTTCAACTCGAAGTCAAAGTCGGGCAATTCTCTCGTAGAAGACCTTCTCAAGAAGGTAGAACGCTTGAAGGCAGACCTCGTGCTCCTCAACGAAAAACTCGCGGCTGTAAACGAGCAGCTTAAGAAGTAATTTTGCAGCTTAAGTCGCTGAAACACATATGGAAAGGCGTAGCGCTCATGCGTTACGCCTTTTTCTTTTTTCCGCCGCCTCACACCGTCAAAAAAGCAAGGGATTTCGTAAAAACGATTCGGCACATAATTTGAAAAATGTCCCGAAGAATTTTAAAAAGGTCCCGATTTGTTTTCACGCAACGGCATGTTGCAAAAACAGGCAAGGAGTAGCTCGCGATAATCTGCCATGTAAGTAGGTTTAGAAAGGGCTTTTTCTACAGGAAGACAGGCTTATGTTTGCTTTTTTTTGTAATTTTGTAAGTTGTAGCGAAAACTAAAAACCTTTATGGCTATTGAAATAAAGAAAGTGGCGACGAAGGGCGAACTCAAGACCTTCATTCGCTTTAATTATGAGATGTATAAGGACTGTGCTTACCATGTTCCTGAATTGTATATGGACATGGTGTGCACGCTCGACCGTACAAAAAATCCTGCGTTTGAGTTCTGCGATGCAGATTACTTCTTGGCATACCGTGATGGCGTGCTCGTAGGGCGCATTGCAGCAATCATCAACCACCGCGCCAATGAAACCTGGAATCAGAAAGTGGTGCGCTTCGGTTGGATTGACTTTATCGACGATTATGAGGTGAGTAGCACCCTTCTCAATACTGTAAAAGAGTGGGGTCTCGACCGCGGTATGACCGACATTGAAGGTCCGCTCGGCTTCACCGACCTTGATCCCGAGGGCATGCTGATTGAAGGCTTCAATCAGCTCTCGACGATGGCCACCATCTACAACTATGACTACTACCCCAAGCACGTAGAGCGTTGGGGAATGGAGAAGGCAGCCGACTGGACAGAGCGCAAGATTTACATCCCCGAGGAAGTGCCCGAGAAGCACAAGCGCATCTCTGATATCGTGCTGAAGAAATACGGTCTGCGCATCCGCAAGTTCAAAAGCAAATGGGAAGTGTTGCGTTCAGGAATGGTGCACGACATCTTCCGTCTTATCAACGAGGCCTACACACCTCTTTTCGGCTTCACCCGACTCTCAGAGCGCCAGATTGACACTTATGTCAAGATGTATGTACCCGTGCTCGACTTGCGCATGGTGACAATCGTCGAAAACGAAGAGGGCGAAATCATTGCCGTGGGCGTTTCTATGCCCTCAATCTCTGAAGCGCTCCGCAAGGCAAAGGGCAAGTTCTTCCCCTTCGGTTGGTGGCATTTGCTCAAAGCCTTGACTTGGAAGAAATCACATGTGCTCGACCTGCTCCTTGTTGCCGTTCGCCCCGACTACCAAAGCAAGGGCGTCAACGCACCTCTCTTCACCGACCTCATTCCCGTTTATCAGCAAATGGGTTTTGAATACGCAGAGTCAAACCCCCAATTGGAGGAAAACGAAAAGGTAACCAGCCAGTGGCAATACTTCCGCACAGAAGAGCACAAGCGCCGTCGTTGCTTTAAGAAGTCAATTGTGTAAAGCCTTTACTATGGTCAAGATTATCTAGATGTTCTAGGAAATCTCCCATCACCGTTAACCATAAACCCATTCATGGAAACAACCATAACCCCCACCGTCAATTACGACGAAAGTAAAATACGCCACCTCAAAGACATGGATCACATCCGCTTGCGCGCCGGTATGTATATCGGTCGCTTGGGCGATGGTTCGCATGCCGACGACGGTATCTATGTGTTGCTGAAAGAAACTATCGACAATTCTATCGACGAATTCAACGAAGGTTTCGGCAAGCGCATTGAGGTGGATATTACCAACGACACCACTTGCGCCATCCGCGACTACGGGCGTGGCATCCCCTTGGGAAGTCTCGTGCCTGCCGTATCGCAGTTGAACACTGGGGGTAAGTACGACACATCTGTCTTTACGGCGTCCGTAGGACTCAATGGAGTGGGTCTGAAAGCCGTTAACGCTTTGAGCGAACGCTTTATAGCGCGTTCGGTCAGAGACGGAAAAATGCACGAAGTTACTTTCGAGCGCGGTAATTTAGTGAATGATGTTTACGCGGATAGTGAGGAGGAAAACGGCACATACATCTGTTTCACCCCTGACCCTACACTCTTCAAGCACTTCAGATACCACGGTGAATTTGTGGAATTCATGCTCCGCAATTATACATACCTCAACACGGGACTCGCTATCTTCTACAACGGCCGTCGCATCGCGAGTCGCAACGGCTTGGAAGATTTGCTCACCGACAACCTTACAGCACCCGCACTCTACCCTATTGTGCACATCAAAGGCGAGGGTATCGACATTGCCTTTACGCATACTGCACAATACGGAGAAGAGTATTATTCTTATGTTAATGGTCAGCACACCACGCAGGGTGGCACGCACCAAAGTGCTTTTAAGGAACACATAGCCCGTACCATTAAGGAATACTACGGAAAGAACTATGAAGTGCAGGATGTTCGTAACGGACTTGTGGCAGCAATTGCCATCCGTGTTATTGAACCGCTCTTCGAAAGCCAAACAAAAATCAAGCTCGGCTCACTTGTAATGGCGCCCGACAAAGATACGAAGGGCAATCCCTTCCCCCTTTCGGGCGTGAGCGTTAATAAATTTGTTGGCGACTTTATTAAGGAAAATGTAGATAACTACCTGCACAAAAATATTGATGTAGCTGAGATTTTGCAGCAGAAAATTGTTGAGAGCGAGAAGGAGCGCAAGGCGATTGCGGGCGTTACAAAATTGGCTCGTGAGCGTGCCAAGAAGGCGAACCTGCACAATCGTAAACTTCGCGACTGTCGCATCCACCTTAACGACGCGCCTCCCAAACAGAAGAAGGGCGAAGAAGATGTCAACGACCCACGCCTCGAAAGTTCGCTCTTTATCACCGAGGGGAATTCTGCCAGTGGTAGCATTACCAAATGTCGTGATGTAAACCCCCAAGCTGTATTCTCGCTGCGTGGTAAACCTCTCAATTGTTTTGGACTCACGAAGAAGGTGGTGTATGAAAACGAAGAATTCAACCTCCTTCAGGCCGCTTTGAATATTGAAGAAGGGCTCGACGGACTACGCTACAACAAAGTAATCATTGCTACGGATGCCGATGTCGATGGTATGCACATCCGCCTCTTGATGATGACCTTCTTCCTCCAGTTCTTCCCCGACTTAATCAAGAAGGGGCATGTTTATATTCTGCAAACTCCCCTCTTCCGTGTACGCAACAAGAAGCGCAAGGAGAAAAAGACGGAGCAAACCAAGAGCGTGAACGACAAGAGCGCAGGGGCTGCCGTTTTGAAGAAAGCTAAAAGTAACGATCGCGCAGATTACGAAACCGTTTACTGCTACACCGAAGAAGAGCGCCTTGCTGCGATCGAGCGTCTCTCGCCAAATCCTGAAATTACCCGATTCAAGGGGCTCGGAGAGATTTCTCCCGACGAATTCGTGCACTTCATCGGTCCGGAGATGCGCCTTGAACCCGTCAGCCTCCATAAGAGCGACCAGGTTAAAGAACTTCTTGAGTACTACATGGGCAAAAACACCATGGAGCGCCAGAACTTCATCATCAACAACCTTGTAGTTGAAGAGGATTTGGCTGAGGAAGAAGAAGAAAGTCTGTAATTCCCCTAGATTGTCTAGACTTTTTAGATATATAAAGTTTCTAGAATATCTATACCTTCTAGTTTTTCTAAAAATCCCACTAAGTTAGATTTTGAAAACCGCTATTTTCCCCGGGACATTTGACCCTTTTACCGTAGGTCACGCCAGTATTGTTGAGCGTGGCTTACCGCTTTTTGACCGCATCGTAATCGGTGTGGGGGTCAACGACAATAAGCGCACACTTTATACAAATGAGGAGCGCGTGCGCAACATTCAGGAGATTTATGCCAACGAACCGCGTGTCAAGGTGGTGGCTTATGACGACTTGACCGTAGACCTTGCCAAGCGCGAGGGAGCAAGTTTTATCCTCCGCGGTATTCGTTCGGTAAAAGACTTTGAATACGAGCGCGACATCGCAGCGATGAACGAGCGACTCTCGGGTGTGGAAACCGTGCTGCTCTTCACAGAACCGCAATACATGAGCATTTCCTCCAGCGTGGTACGCGAACTCCTACGCTTCGGAAAAGATGTTACGGAGTTCTTGCCCAAGAAGAAGTAAATAAGCCATAGACGCTATTGTTGCCATAATAATTGTAGCGTCTATAGCTCCAACCTCCCTTTATAAGAATGAGAAAAATACTATTCCTCCTGATGCTGTTGCCCCTTCTGCCCGCCGCAGCACAGGATGTAGACATTGAGCAGTTGCGCAAGTTGCAGACTGCTCATTTAGCTATCACAAACCTCTATGTAGACTCTGTAGATGCCAAGAAGCTCACGGAGGATGCTATCGTGGGGATGCTTGAAAAGTTAGACCCCCACTCACAATATTCTAACCCCGAAGAAACGAAGAAACTTAACGAACCCCTTGAAGGAAACTTTGAGGGAATCGGTGTGGAGTTTCGCATGTTTGAAGACACCTTGGTCGTTTCGCGCCCCATGCCTAAAGGGCCGAGTGAGAAGGTGGGTATCGTGGCAGGCGACCGCATTGTAGGTGTCAACGGCACGGTAATTGCGGGTGTGAAGATGCCGCAAGATAGCATTATGAAGAAGCTTCGCGGTCCGAAAGGCACAATAGCTCACCTCAAGGTGGTGCGCACGGGCCTTGCGGATACTCTTACATTTGATGTGGTGCGCGAGAAAATTCCCATCCACACTGTTGATGCTGCTTATATGATTGCTCCCGGCGTGGGTTACATTATGCTTGAACGCTTTGGCGCTACTTCGGGTAAGGAAGTCAAAGAAAAAATAGCCGAACTCCAAGCGCAGGGTATGAAGGACCTCATCTTTGACCTCAAACTCAATGGCGGCGGCTATCTTGGTGCAGCTGCTGAAGTGGCTTCGCAATTCTTGCCCAATAATGCGCTTATCGTTTACACCGAGGGCAGAATAATGCCCAAGCAGAAGTTTTTGGCTGAAGGCGGCGGCTTGATGCTCGACGGAAGAGTGGTAGTTTTGGTAGACGAATACTCTGCCTCGGCGGCTGAAATCGTGAGCGGTGCACTTCAAGATCACGACCGTGCGTTACTTGTCGGACGCCGTACCTTTGGCAAGGGACTCGTGCAGCGCCCCATCGACCTTCCCGACGGTTCTATGATTCGCCTGACCGTTTCTCACTACTACACGCCCTCGGGTCGTTGCATTCAGAAACCCTATGAGAAGGGTAAGAAAGAGGAATACCGAGACGACCTTGACCAACGCTATAAGCACGGCGAATTGACCAGCCTTGACAGCATCCACCTTGACTCTACGAAGGTCTACAAGACACTTGTGAAGGGCCGCACGGTATATGGTGGCGGCGGAGTCATGCCCGACATATTCGTACCGCTTGACACGCTGCAATACACCGAGCTCTACCGCAAAATCAGCCGTGCCAATCTCATCGTCAACGCTTCTACGAAGTACATCAACGGCAACCGCAAGAAGTTGGCAAGCAAGTACCCCGACTTTGACGTCTTTAATAAGGAATATAGCGTGCCCGAGGAGCTTTTAGAAGAAATCTTTGAGAAGGCTACCGAGAAGGAGTTCACACCCAAGGACGAAGCCGAACAACAGGCTACAGCCGAGCAGTTGGCATTCACCCTTAAGGCGCTCGTGGCCTACGACCTTTGGACCCGCAACGAGTATTTGCGCATCATCAACGAGCGCGACGACATTATAAATCGCGCCCTCCAACTATTAAAAGAAAACTATGAGATACCCACTCCCTCCGATTCTACAAGTAGGTGATGTTCTTTTGTCGTCAGACATTATCACCGAGAAATTCTGCTGCGACCTTGAGAAGTGCAAGGGCATTTGTTGCGTCGAAGGCGAAGCGGGCGCTCCTGTAACCCTTGAGGAAATTGCGGAACTCGAAAATGTGGTGGAGCACATCGTTGACGACCTCGACCCCAAGGCACTTAAAGTGCTCGAAGCCCAGGGCGTGGCGTACCGCGACCGTGATGGCGACCTCGTGACGAGCATTGTAGACGGCCGCGACTGTTGCTTTACCTGCTACAGCGAAGATGGCACCTGCCTTTGCGCTTGCGAGAAGGCGTTCCGCGCGGGAAAGACTTCGTGGTGCAAACCTATTTCGTGCTACCTCTACCCTATCCGCGAAACCACCCTTTCCGATGGCACCGTAGCCCTAAACTACAACCGTTGGACCGTTTGTCGCGACGCCGTCAAGAAAGGCCAGGAACTCAACCTCCCCATTTGGAAGTTCTTAAAGAATCCTCTCATCAAGCGCTTCGGAGAAGCATGGTACGACGAACTCACAGAGATGGTCAACCAGCTCCGCGAGCAGGGTTATTTGGGTGTAGAATAATCCGAGCATCCATTCTATTTTTTAACAACCCCTTTGCGCAGAAAAGAGTTCGGCGAATAAAAAAAATTGTTAGTAACATAATCCAAATTACATTACTAACAAGTTTTCCCCGAAATAACCTCTAATGTTCTATCAGTTATAGCGTAGCGAAAACATCTCATCTCTTCGCCACGAATTACCAAAAAAGGCTCGCCAATTGGCGAGCCTTTTTTGGTAATTCGTGGCGAAGAGATGAGATGTTTTCGCTACGCTATAA
>JAEIGA010014410.1_pt1 | contig 12033 bp, 7 predicted proteins | sample 9270691 | NCBI WGS metagenome assembly JAEIGA01 (sample SAMN17057246, study PRJNA624740) | gut metagenome | biome: biome; isolation source: fecal sample | host: Bos grunniens | place: China: Xizang | collected 2019
AGTTCCCGTTGCCGCCACCGACCTGCTGTTGCTGCTCACCTTCCGATGCGGTGTACGGTGTTTCGGGTTGGACAATCTCAACAACCATAGGCTTGTTCATAATCTCACGGATTGTCTGAACGGAGTTGTTGATGAATTTCTTGCGTTCTTCGTGCATTACATTTGACAGTTCAATGGTCTTCTTGCTCTCAATAAGACGGTTGACGAGTTCCTTCAGCACAACAGACAGTCTGTTGGAGATAGCGTCAGTCAGCTTGTCAAGGTTACCCATCCTGCGTGCCAACTCGTTAAGGCTCTTGACAAAGGTGTTGAGGTTTTGCAGGTTTGCGAGTTTCACGGAGTTGACCACTTTCACGAACTTGTCCACCTGCGCTGTCTGACCGCTGAAATTGGTGATACCCCTGCGGTCAAACTTGGAAGCGTTGGTGTTTATCTTGCCCATAAGTTCAACCGCCTCCGAAATGGTGGTCAGTTTGGTGATGAGCGTTCCAACGGGGTCGCTGCTGTTGAAATTCGGGATGTATGTGTTGACGGCATAAGCACCCGTTGCCGTGGAAGCGATACCCTCCATATCGTTGCTGATGTGCTTGTTCATCTCAACGATTGAGTCGTATATGCCCATTATGGACGTTGCGGTTTCCGAAATCTTCGCCTTGATAACGTCCAACGGGTCGGAGTTGCCGAGGAACTTTTCAAATGCCTCGTTGATTCTCTTGATACCGTCACCGACCTGCTCAATGATTGTAACGACAGACGTGATTGCGTTTGCGGTGTTTGAAATCGCAACGTTTCGTGAGTCCTCAACAAGGTCAGCGAATGTTGAGTTAGTCCATATCCACGGATGTTCTGCCGAGAACAATGACTTGTAGCTGTTGCGGTCAATGGGTCTGTTGCCACGCATACTTGCACCCATCATCATATACAGATTTGCCAAGCCTCCTATGATGCCGCAAAGACGTGACTGAACCTCTTTCAGATTTTCGGGAGTGCAGAGTTCCTTTGCTGTTTCAAGGTATAGGTTACCCGTGATAATCAATGCTTGGTACACCGCCTGCGATGCATCGTGTACAGCACCCGTCAGCAGGGTGAACGGTGATTTGTCGCCACTTGACAAGTCTATTCTGTCCTTGACGCTTTCCCAAGTCTCCGTCACTGCGTCAACAATGGTTGACATAGTGTTCTTGATGTTGGTCTTTGCTGCGGTGAACATACCCTCGTTCATAGTGACGTATTTGAGCGTCTTGAGGTTGCCCTTGTTGTCCAACGTTATCTGCGGGAAACGACCCTGCGCATAGTCAACAATCTGATACGCTATGCTTGACAAGAACTTCGTCACACCCGAAATTGCCGTGGTGAGTGACTGAACCTGCGACACACCGTTCCCTGCAAAGAATTCCTCATTCCTTTTATACAACTCCATAAGAGAGAACCCCAACATAAGCACAACCCTTGCTATGTTTTCACCTGCATTGGTATATACCTGCTCCGTCATCCTCACGTTGAGTGAGCCGTCCTTGTTGAGGAAAAGGTTCTGTGCGAATGTGTTGATGCCTTGTGCGATGTTGGAAACTATCAGACCCAACTGTGCGTTGGTCGCAACAATCTTCTCAAACGGTGTTGACGAGGTGTCAACCTCCGTATAGTCAACTTGACCGCCCAATAAACCCCACAGACCGCCTGCGTTCCTGCGCACCGTTTTCACACCGTGTTCAAACATATCGGTGTTGCCCTTATAGGCATTGATAAGGGCAAGACCCAATGTTGACACCACAGTACTGATGTTCTCAATGGCTGTCTTGAAAGTCGTGTTGTCAAGTGTTATCTTGTTGCCGTTCTTGTCCGTGAACACTGCCGATGCATATTCAGCGACACCCTTTGCGATGTCACCGATAAGACCGCCCAAGTCCCTTGTTCCGTCAACGACAGCGGTGAAAGCGGGGTCACGACCGTTGTCTGACGTGAACCAACTTTCGTGCGAGTCAAAGTGTACGGTTTCGTCACCAATCTTCACGTCACCGCCCGAATAGAACTTGCAGAGTGTGTCGCCCAACAGACCGATTGTAAGTCCTATGCGCTCGGCAGCTTGTCTGTAAACCTTTTCGGTCATTTCAACGCTTTCAACCACCTTGCCCATATTGTCAAGTTTGGACGGAATGATACCCTCTGCGTACAGCTTGATGCCGTTTGCTATGTTGGACATCATAGCACCCATTGTTGAACAGCCTGCAACGACCTTGCTGAATATGGAGTCGTCACCGCCCTCAAACCAATCCTTGTGACTGCTAAAGTTAACGTCAATTCCGTCAACAGTGCCACCTTCATAGAACTTTACAAGCACGTTACCCACAAGACCGATTACCTTGCCGATGTTCTTTGCTGCATTTGTAAAGAAATCTTCGGTCATTTCGGTGTATGATGTTGGGTTGCCGTTGGCATCCCACTGATTGGGTATCAGCAGTTTCGCATAAGACTGCAAGCCCTTTGCCGTACCCGATATGATGTTGCCGAGTTTCTCGTTGGCTACGACACATTTCATAAACTCGGAGTCCTCGTCAAACTCACCTTTCCACATATCCTCTTTGGCGAGGGAAAGGACGCTTTCTGCCAATGTTGAGAGGATGGTCTTGACGTTTTCTCCCGCAGCCTTGAACTCGTTCTCACCCAACTGTGACCACTCAACGGGATTGCCGCTGCTGTCCCATTTGGAAACGAAACGCAGTGAAGCGTATTTCTCCACAGCCTTTGCCGTTGAGGAAATCAGCTTTGACAGTTTGGTGTTTGCGTTGACGACAAGACCGAACTGCGAATCATCGTCAAACATACCCTTTTCGTACAGTTCGGGGTTGCTGTTGTACGTTTCAATGATAGCCCTACCCAAAGTGGTAAGTATCACGTTGATGTTTGAAGATGCGTTGGTGAAATCGCTTGCCGACATAGAACGGTAGCCTTCGGGTCTGTCGCTGTTTCTTCCCCAAATGGGGATTGTCATATTGGCATACTCCTTGACAGCACCTGCAATGTCGGAAATCATCTTGCCCAATTTCATAGTGCTGTCAACGGTGATGGCAAAGGGACTGTCGGATGTCCAACTGTCCTTGAACATCTCCTCGTTCTCGTTGTATGTGTCAATCACAGTTCCACCGAGCAGCGTCAGAACGGTTTTCACGTTTTCCGAGGCATTGGTGAAATCGTTCTCGTCAAGATGTCTGAACTCAATAGCGTTGCCGTTCTCATCCCACCGTGTGGCGATTTTGAAATCCGCATACTCCTTGACGGACTTTGCAATCTTGGAAATCATATTCCCAAGTTTCATATTGCTTTCCACACACTGCACAAACGGAGAGTCGCTGAACCACCCGTCCTTGTACATCTTCGGGTTCTCGTCATAAGCGGCAATGACAGCACCACCCAAGACGGTGATGATGGTCTTGACGTTGCGTGCAGCAGCGTTGAAATCCTCGTCAGTGAGATGTCTGTACTGTTTAGCGTTGCCGTTCTCATCCCAAGCCGTTGCGATGCGCAGGGCGGCATAGTCCTTTACACTGCGTGCAATGCTGCTTATCAGTTTTGACAGTTTCGTGTATGAGTTTATCACCTCTGCGAAAGCCGAGCGACCCGTCCACATACTCGTTTCAAGGATTTCGGGATTTGACCTCGCAGCTTCCAACACCGCACTGCCCAAGACGGTGATGATGGTCTTTACATTACGGGCGGCTTCCTTGAAATCGTCACGTTCCAATGTGCGGAAACCCGTCATTTTCAGTCCCTCAAACACGGGGATTCTCAATGCGGCATAGTTCTTCACCGCCACGGCAAGCCGCTCAACCATACCCGCAATGCTTGAAAATGCGACAGCAGCCTCCGCAACGTCATCCGCATACGGGGCAATCTCCGTCAGAGCCTTTGCCACGCTGACGAAACTCTTGATGCTGTTGATTATTCTGTCGGCATTGAAGTCCTCAATCTTTGAAAGTTTCTCCATTGATACGGAAATCATCAAGAACGCACCGCTCATCATAAGTGCCAAGCCGCCAATCATACCGAGTATGGGAACAGCGACAGAGAACATCGGTGCTATTGACACAGCCAACGCACTGACACCCGCCATAACGAGTATGTATGCCGACAATGCGCCACCGAAAGCGGCTATCGCACCATAATCAAACTGCGGGGCGAGTTTGGATATCCCGAAGAATATGCCACCGCCAAGAACGGAGATTATAGCCAACAGACCGATTGACGGTATGGCGGCAGCGAATGACGGCAGCATAGACGCAGCAGCGGTCATCACAGCACCCATAGCCAAGATGTAGAGTCCCAACAGCGCAGTGAAACCGAGAACTGACGCAAGCAGCCACGGGTTCTTCATAATGACGTAACCTCCCGCCAACATCACTCCTGCCGACACCGCAACGATTACAGACAATGCGATAGCGGATGTCAGAGCCAACGGTTCTGCGGGCAGGGCTGAATTGAGGATACCGATAATCGCCCAAACAAATCCTGCGAGTTCAACGGTGAACAGAGCGTTATATAAGATAAGGTCGGGGAACGCTTTGAGGATGCCGCCACCGATGAGCATAACTCCTGCCGTGACACCGACAAGTATAGCCAACCCCTTTGCGGTTTCCAATCCCATAGTTATCTGCGGGTTCAACCAAGTCAGCACAGCCAAAAGACCCGTGGTGAAACCGTACACCATAAGTGTGAACAGTGACGCATACAGAATGTTCATCGGGTCACGGGCGAAATTCGCACCGATTATCATAACCCCTGCGGTGATGCCGACAAGGATTGCAAGACGTGAAGCCCAATTCATATAGATGCGCTGTTGCGGTCCGAACTTGGCAAGGACAACGATTATTGACGTTAGGAACACGTCAAACGAGAATATGAACAGAGCGAGGTTCTCCCATTTTATCTTCTCCATCGTCAGAGAACCGATGAGCATAACACCCGCTGCCACGCTTACCAACATCGCAGCGTCAGCCGCCCACTTGAGAGAAAGGTTGACCCACTTTCCGACCGCCCAAAATATGGCTGTCAACGAGGACAAGAATGTATCAAACGTGAGGATGAACAGCCAAAGGTTACCCACACCGATTTTCTTCATTGCCCAAGAACCGATGATGAGTATTCCTGCTGCCACAGCGACCATTGACGTTGCGGCAGACATTCCCGCTGCCGCATTGACCATTCCTGCGGCAGTGAACTTGAACGCAGCACCTATACCGAACAGAAAAGCAGTCAACGTCACCGTGAACGTCAGCAGGTCTCCGACATCAATCACTTTCATCGCCAACCCACCGAGTATCATAACCAATGACGCTGTGACAATCATACCGATTGCCACACCCGCACCCGCAGCGAATGAGCCGCTGCCGACAAGGGTAACCAAGAATGCGAACCCGACACCGAGCAGGAAACCGAGCAATGTTCCGCAGAACAGCAGCAAGTCCTTGATTTTGATAAAGTGCATAGCGACAGCACCCATCACCATAATGAATGCCGCACCCGACACCATCAGCATAGCGTAGATAACACCTTTCTCAACACCTTCGTAAGCCTTTGCAGTAAGGTAGAACACCAACCCGATACCCAACAAGAACCCGCCCAATACGGCAGTGAACTTAATGAGATTGGCTATGTTGATGAACCTTATGGCTAACGAGCCGAGGATGAGGATGTGCGTTGCACCCATCACCATAAGTGACGCAGCAATCAGCCCTTTCCACCCGCTGCCCTCAACGAAATTGGATGCCAAGATATATACACCCGTGATGGCGAGGATGAACACGCTCAACGTCACAGCGAATTTTGCGATAGACGCATAGTCAAGGCTCTTGCCGATAAGACCGACAACGATAAGGCTCATTGACAGAGCGATGATTGACGTTCCCAAGCCACGCAGCTTGACAACCTTTTTCTCCGACTCCTTGATTTCGTTGGTGTCAATCTTGCTGACTGCTGTGTTCAGCGACTGTGCTGAACGTGAAAGGTTGTCAAACGTTCCGATTTTATCGCTGCGCTTCGCTGTTTCGTCAAGGGTTGAAACGATATTCTTCAGAGCGTCCATACTCTTTGTTAAATCCTCCAACTCCTTGTTGTCAAGTGAGAGTTTGTGCAGGTTAGCGGAAATGATACCCAATGAGCCGTCCTTTGCGGTGATTTCCGCAAGACGGTTAAGCGACTCCTCCGTATTTTTGCTTAACTCATAACCCTTTAAGTTCTTGAAGAATTTTGTCAAGTCACCGTCACCCGAAAACACGACATTCAGAACGTCCTCCCTTTTCTGTGCGTTGTCCTTTTCTTCCTTTATAAAGTCATCGCTGTTCTTCTTCAAGTCACCCAACGTCACACGGATTTCCTTCAGCGCATCGTTGATACTGCCGACATTGGACGCAACGTTGGACTGTGAAATGACCTCATTTATCTTCTGTACGTTTTCAGCCAAAGCAGAGACACCGCTGCGGATGCCCACAGCAACGTCCCATAAAGTATTGCCCTTGCTGTTAGCAACACTCGCAAGACCATTTTCATCGTCTTTGTATGTGCCGCCAACAAGGGCTGACAATGCGCCAATTACAGAAGCTATTATTTGTTCGGAATTGTCACCCGAAGGTAATGCGGGTTCATTCTTTCTCTTGAAAAAAGCCATCAGTCGCTACGTTTGTTTCTTTATATATAAAAATATTCCTATTTAGGTTTTTCACGGGGACTGATGTGCGTTTTTCGGATTTCATTTTTCATTTTACGGAAAATGAAAAACGAAAAGCCCACGTTTCACAACGCAGGCTTTTCTGAAAAAAGATGTTTTATTCTATTCTTTAGAATTTTTAGTGTTTACGCAAGGTCGGGCTTACTTGAGCGTGATTACCACGACACGGGGTGAGGTTTCACCCTCGGTAGCACCGATGCCCTTTGCGTTGGTGACTGTTACACCACGGGCGGTCAGATAGTCGTTTACAGCCTTTGCACGGTTTTCAGAGAGCGTCTGATTGAACTCTGCTGTACCTTCGGGCGAAGCCTTGCCGACAAGAGCGACCTTCGTATTGGCGGGAATAGCGTCAAGGGTTGACTTTGCGGTGGGTGTCAAATCATAGCTTGCCTTCGCAAAATATACCGTCACATCGCCATTCTCAACAGTCTTAACAACCTCTTTCGTCACAACTCGCTCAACAACCTGCGGCTGCGCATTGCGGGCTTCATTCAGTTCGGCATTCAAGCGGTCAAACTCTGCCTGCGTGTACTTGTAGGGGCATAAGGTAAAGTTGTGGTCACCATTGGCATTCTTGAACTTGTAGGTGACACCGACCTCAATACCGTACCACATATTGCGGCTGTCAAAAGTGGGGCTATTGTAGTGGAAATAATTGCGTGACTGCGTAAGGTTAAATGCAACCTGCGGCACTGCGGTAATAGCCCACGCATCGTTGATGTTGTAGTTCAGTTCAACAGCGTACTTGGTATGGATGTCATTGGTGTGCGCTGTCTCGCCATAGACGTAGTATGCAACATCCTCCTCGTCATATCCAATGGGGTAAACAAAGCCGTGTGACCATCCGATGCCCGCAACTGCAACAATCTCAAAGGGGCGGGGTGCGCCAACATAGCCGAGGAATGCGTTGGTAAGGTTGAACTTGGCATTGGCGGTAAGGTTGACGTTGTTCAGCCAATTGCGTCCTTGAAACAGTCCGTTAGCCGAGCCGTTCTCCCACATAACTTGCGAGTTCAGACCAACACCGAAAACGGGGGTGATATACTTGGTAACGTCAAGGCTTGTGGTTGCCTCAATGCTGTGACCCCAATCGCTGTAGCCGTTAGCACGGGGATGGGCAAGAGCGGAAACACCGCCACGGACACCAAGCTGCCAATTGTCAAAGAACTTTGCCGATTCAACGGTCTGTGCGCTCATAGAGAAGAGCGTCAACATTACAGTCAAAAGTGATAAAAATAACTTCTTCATCTGTCTCTTAAAATTTGTTTGTTAATAAAAATTGTTAATTGTTAGATGTTCTTCTATGTTTGCGGTGGGATGCGTAAGCACCGAGCCGCATATTGTATCTCTATACAATCTTATAATAGTACATTCAAACCGTAAAGTTCAATAAAAAACACCGTTTTTTCTGATAAAGTCAACAAATCCTAAAAAACTTTCGGGCTTGAAGCTGCGCCATTCACCACGTTCAAGGTCGTAATAGCGGATAACAGCGTCAGTTTTCTTACCCTTTCCTTTCGGGTATTTGTCGCTCGGAATGATGGTGAAATCCAACGTTCCTTTGGTTGAATATACTATGCCGTTGACCGTGGTGAACGAGAAAGCGTGCATACCGACACGGAGTCTTTGCTTGATGCTTTCAGCGGTCATAGGTTTGGTCTTTTTCGGCATATCGTCCGTAACGGGGAAAACCGTCAGCGACATTGCTGTTGGAGAACCGTTACATCCCACTCATAGTAATCACTGAACACACATTTCAATGATTTTCTGTTAAAGAGTGTTAATTTAATGGAAGGAAATTATGCCTCCTCATACGTTTCTTCAAAAAGGGCGGGTTCGCAGTAATGGAATTCACCGTGAACATTCTTAATGATATAATCACCCTTGTTCAACCGTACATCATCATAACCATTTGTGTGGATAATGATGTCAGCAACAACATCGTTGTCATTGTTCTCCCCATATTCCACATCTGCATTGCTGCCCGTGAAATCCTTAACCTCCTGCAAGTTGTAACCATTCCATTGAACGGCTTCAACGATGCTCGTTTTTTTCTTGTAGTGTTTCATAGTTTTTATTTGTGACCGAATATAATTTGTTATAGTTCAAAAGTAAAAAAACGAAAAACGAAAAACGAAATTCACAGTTCTCCGCTTATTCGTTTCAGTGCGATGTCGTAATAGCCCTTGTCGGTTTCAAACCCGATATAGTTCCTGCCCGTGTTGATGCAGGCGACAGCGGTAGAGCCGCTGCCTATGCAGTTGTCCATCACAAGTTCGCTCTCGTTGGTGTAAGTGCGGATGAGCCATTCCAACAGCTTGACGGGTTTCTGTGTCGGGTGGAAATGCTTCCCGTTGACGTGTTCCCTCGGTATGGAAACAATGGATGTCGGGTATTTCTTGTCGGAAACTATTGTCGGGGTTTCAACGTAGCTGCCGTAACATCTGTTCACCTTGCTGTGTGACCCCGAACCTTTGGGGTGGTTTCTCTTGTCGGGCGGGCAGTCCTTCATCTGCGGGTTGTATGTAGGTTGCTTGCGGTAGAACACGCACAAATCTTCGTGCTGTCGCAGCGGCATACGCTTGGCATTTAGGAATCCCGTCTTGGCACACTTGTCCCACACAAGGTTGTATCTCCACAGTTTCGGTTGGCTCAACATAACCCGTGCCGTGAACATTCCCTGCGAGAAAATCACTATCGCTCCGTTTTCCTTTACGACACGGAGATACTGTTCCCACATCTTGTCAAACGGCAGTTCCTTGTCCCACTGTGCCGATTCGTTGCCTTTGTTAAGCACACCGTATGGGGGGTCACATATCACACAGTCAACCGAATGGTCGGGAATATCAGCCATCCCGACCAAGCAGTCCTCGTTATAAATTCTGTTTATCTCCTTCATAAACGATAGTGAAATAGTCGTTGAAAACTCTGTCCTTGAACATATGTGTTTCTCCGTTGCGGTCACGGACGTAGTATTTCAGCTTGCCTTCACCAATGTCATAGACATTATAAGTGTCGTATGTGTCACCTGCAACAAGCGGCAGGTCATTAATCGCTCTGTTAAGTTTCGCCTTTCTCATCTTGGTGGACAATGTCTGAACTGCCCAAGCAATTCTCGCCACGTTCAGCACCTTCCATCAGAGCAAAGTATTCTTCCTCGCTGACATTGACGGGTGTCGTGTGCAGGCAAGGCAGCAGCAGCATCTGAAGGAGTTTGTCACCGCAGAACACAACGTTCTTATCGTTTCTTGTGACGTAGTGTTTTGTCATAGCCACTGACGCAAAGACGTAGCCCGTGAAATCCTCGTCAACAACCTGCGACCGTACATCAAACCCACGGTTGCCCATACCGCTTTTGTTGAGGAACACACCTGCATAGCCGTGCGGTAAAGCCACACGGATGCCCGTGTTCACTTTCATAGTGGAATTGAGGTCAAAACAAACTCCCGCAAGACCGATTTGGTCAAAGGTGAGATAATTGTTGACAAAGCAGCGCACACGTTCTTTCAGCGAAACGACACCGCTCTTGTCAAGCGTTTCTGACGAAAATGAAAGGAACAGCAGGAGAATGTTCAAGTGCTGATGCTCATATACACGCTCAACGACAAATTCCTTGATTGCACGCAGGATTTCGTTGATGTTTTGGTCTGTGTAACCGCTGTCAGCGGTGATAGCGGCAAACACCTTGTTATACCATTCCTTCGGAACATAAGAAATGTCCTTGATGGTCAAGTCGGGGACATAAAAGTCCAAGCCCGCAGAGCGGGCTGTGTTTGTCGGCAGGATACCGAATTCGTTATGTACCTTAAATTCTTGGGGTTCAGACATAATTTATTTGTTTGTTAATCGTTACTGACATTGTATCAGTCCTCCTCTCTGTACGGTGAGGCATCGGGGTCGTCCTCAACGTTGTAGGTGATGTTCTGCCAAGTGTTGGGGTAGATGTACTTGAGCATATAGGTATTCAGTTTGCTCATCTCATTGAACCCCTTGTTGTTGGAAGAATGTCCGTTCAGCATAGCCGTCAAGTCAACCATCGCCCTGCCGTACATAGCTTTCAGAACACGCTTGTCGTTTTTGAAACGCTCAAACAGTGAAGCGATGCCCGAAATCGTTCCCAAGCGGGTCTTAATCATATCGTCACGGATGATAGAACCCGATGCGGCACGGTAGTTGACCTCCGCTGACGGCATAATGACAATCTTCTTTGCATTGGAAACCCACACGGGAATGGTACGCACGTCCTCAAACAGACGCTCCTCCGAATACGGGTAGGACTCAACGATGGCACGGGTGTATATTTTAGTCCATACGTTGAACTTGATTGCGTTGTCCTTAAACAGCAAAACCTCTGCAACACTTGGGTCTTGAACCACAATCTTCTCACGCACGCAGTTCTGTGTCTGCGTTCCGTTGGCTTGGTTGAACACCATACCGTACTCCACGATGTCAGCGTTCTCACCGATAATTGTTTCAACGGCACGTTTCACGAAATCACGTCTGATGTAGTAGTCGTCAGCGTCAAGGAACATAAAATAATCTCCCGATGCGTTAGCTATGCCGAACTTTCGTGCGCCACCGCAGCCGAGGTTCTGTTCGGGTTCAGCGAGTTTGAACTCAATGCCCTTGTTCTTGCAGGATTTGATGTATTGCTCAACAATCTCCCGTGACTTGTCGGGGCTTTTGTCGTCAACGATAACGTACTCAATCTTGACGTTTTGCGGCAGCACCTGCTGACCAACGCTGTGGATTGCGTTCAGAATGAAGTTCTCCGCATTGTAGAACGTTGTGATGACCGACACCTTTATCTGTTTTTCCTCTTTTTTCATTTGTTCAGAATTAGAATTGTTTTTTCGGAAACCCTGCGCAGGACATAGTATTTCACAACACTGTTCTCTGTTGCGGGAACTGCCGTCCCGATACGTTCTGCGTCATCGGTATTGATGAGCGTACACCAACTGCCTGCGACACATTCACCGTTGTCCTCAACAATCACCTTGCCGAGCAGGTTGACACGAACCCATTCTCCACGGGATGAACGTTCAATGTACTGCTTGCTCTTGTCGTATTCTTCCGTCTCAATGGGGATGAGGTGTTCCCACGCACGGGTGTTGATATAAGACATCTCCTCAAATTGGTCATAGACCTTCGTGCCGACAGCAAGACGCTCCTTGCGCAGGTAAACGTCACCGTACTCGTTGGATGCGTTCTTGTCGTGCCATTCTGCGGGGTCGTCAGAGTCAACGGCAGAGTTGATGGTGGTTATGCCGATTATCTGTGACGGGTCTGTGGCGAGGACGATTTTGTCAGCTTCA
>JAEIGA010014411.1_pt1 | contig 12033 bp, 12 predicted proteins | sample 9270691 | NCBI WGS metagenome assembly JAEIGA01 (sample SAMN17057246, study PRJNA624740) | gut metagenome | biome: biome; isolation source: fecal sample | host: Bos grunniens | place: China: Xizang | collected 2019
ACTTATCGGTGATGAGTTCAAAGTCGCCATTCTCCGCCAATTCGATGAAAGACTCATAGTTGATGTCTTCCAGGAATTCCTTATCTTCATCAGAGATGGTTGCGGACTGAACCTTTGCCTTGAGCTCAGATTCGATACGCTTGCAGATTGCCTCGAATTCAGGCTGAGTCTCAACACCATAGAGAGACATCAGGTCAACGGGGTCTGCTGCGGGGTAATGACCAAAGACGCGTTCGTACAGAAGAATCGCGCGCTTAACGTAATACATCAGAGTGATGGGTTCTGCCTGCTTAATAATCTCGTTCATTTGGATTATCCTTTCTGTCAGTAAAAATAGATTGGTTATACTTCATAGAAATTACTCCTATTGGTGTTTATAAAGTAGAACAACGGGGCGGAAATCGGCAATTAGATGTATAAAGAAAAAGCAGGACGATTAACATCCTGCTTTCTTTGTTATTCAATTACTGCTTATCAGACCGAACAGGCTCCGACTTAATATTGAATTCGGGCTTGTTTGCAGCTGTCCATGCTGCGCAGAGCAGATTCCATACGAACCCGCGATAATGAGGTTCATCAACGTCCCCACGCAGGGTTTTCATATAATGCCTAACTCCCGAGTCCAAATATCGGTCCACAGGCATACCCAGTTTCCAGTTTCCTTTTAGTAATAGGTAACCATATCCTTCAGCATTACCTGTTAAGGATGGTTTTCCCCTACTTCACACCGTGCGTGCGACTTTCATCGCACACGGCGTTCCATCGAATATTAAATCCGACTATGCCCCTTCGCTCCACAGGCATTACCCTGTTTCATCGCTACTACGGGCTGCAGCCCTTTGAATTCATAGGTCATTTCCTACCTATTAGAAACATCCGCTCTTAAAAGCTTTATCATTTTCTTTCAAAGTTCTCTCTTTCCGTCAAATCTATCCTTTAATTATTGCAACTTAGCCCCTGTCTATGATTTGCAGGCCACTCTTTTTTCCACTGTCGAAGGAATGAGAGCTTTTATAACATAAAAACGATAACACCAACGGCGAATAATGTTATCGCGACACTACAAACCGTACACACGACAGTTCCTGGTGAGTAGGCGTATTGCATTTTATAGGACCACCGACTTACTTCCATAATATCACTAGATTGGTTTTAATCTCTTCTCTTTTAAACCAACGCTTCATTCTGATATTATTTTTCAGCCGCCTTTACCGTACTTTACACCGCAACGTTTTAAGCCGTTGCCGCATAACGGAGTCTCATGGAATTTGGTGTCGACATTCACCTATTAAATGGAATTTCACCATTCTAATCGATTTGACAGTTAGGCAACATGCGTTACCCCATTAACTTGTTTCCATTTCTGGATTATTTCGTTAATGAAAAAGACAAAACCACCGTACTTGATTGCCCCTGCTTCGTAGATTTTGGACGCCTCGATGAGCATATGCGCATAACAAGCTTTCGCCTTGTCTGTGTCATTATCATACACACGCATTTCGATGCCATCCTTTTCCATCTCTGCGACAATTTCATCGTAACGGAAAACGGGCACAGTGCTAATCGAACACTTCAGTGCCTCAATGAGATATTTTACATCTCGGGTTTCCATGAATATGTCAACATTCTCCAACACGGGGTCATTGAACATTACCCTGCTGGCGTGACCCAGCGGGACCAGGTCCATTCGTCCTTTGCCAACCGCACAATCACGGTGGGCGCCAGTACTAAACTCCTGGGTCGAGCCAGAGTCCTTCACAGCCTCATTCGGCTTCTTATTGTTTTCGTTCATTTGTTTCTCCTTATTAATTATTTCTATGGAGTCATACTCCGATAGTTATCTTCAAAGTAGAATATTAGAGCTTTAAAATGCATAAACATCTCCCCTGTCTATTCTACATTAATATCAAACGATTCCAGGAAGGATTACTACCATGTTTGAATTTTTATTTAGCGCCATTTGGCTTGGTGTCTCAGCAATTTTAATATTTGTAATGGCTATTTTGGGTATATGGCCAGGTGTTATTATTATGCTTCTTTTTGCTTCCATCGGAGTATTTGTATTGCGCTCTGGAATAAAAAAGTTGAAACGAAATAGAGCTACTGCTAAAAATGGCACATTAACATATGGCATTATTTTGGATGTTGTAGAAACCAACGTTTATGTAAACGATAAGCCAGAGTTGAGAGCAAATGTTATAATTGTTCGAGACGGCCTGGCACATGATAGCTCGGAAACCGTTGGTTATGACCCATATAAATACAAGCAAGGTCAATTCATCAGATGTCTCTACTACAATGATGATATCAACATCCTAGGCACTATTGATTCGCAAGATATCCCACGTGATATCTTCACAACTCTTCGCGATGAGTACAATTATAGATGCGGCATTGATGAACGCAGCAGGCAATATTTTAACGAACTAAACAAAACCCGTGCCATTAATGATAATTGGGATAAGGATTTGAAACATGATAACAAAAGTGGCAAATCATGGGAACATGTTGATAACAACTATGACTGGTAAGTGAATAAGCGGCGTTAGCTTTTAGCTAGCACCTCCTTCTTTTATAATCAACAATTTCATAAGAAAAAATAACAAAGCCAGCCCGCGAAGGACTGGCTTATTTTTATCCAATATTGTCGAAATATTTATGAATTCCACTCATCATCGTCGCAATCATCTTCTTCTAGATGAGGAATATCCTTGTTGCAATTATCTATCTTCTCTCCAACTAATGACTTATCCAATCTATTGTAAGCAAAGCTGATTGCGAAACACAATATACCAGCGAGCAGCAGATATCCAGACGTCTCCAATAGATTGTTATGCTCGATATCGAACATCAACAGTTTAACAGTAACAACCATTGACAGAACAAGTCCGAATAGTCTCATTTCCTTGTTTCCAACGATATCTCTAACTTTAATCTTGAAACCAAGTATAATCATGCCAATAGCGAGCAGCAGCATAACGATGCTGATGACATAATCTATCTCAGACAGTCTTGTGATAATTGCCCACATTGATACAACGTAAGCCGCAGAGATTCCGACACCATATCCCTTGCCTTTTCTTAACATTGTCATGGTTCTCATAACATTTAGACCAATCATTGTTATTCCAATTAGCCAGGACTGAATATTGTACATGAATTCTCCAACAACACGAGCATGGCTATCACTATCAAACGACCACACATTAGCTCCATCGTGAATTGCAATGCCACCCATCAGTATTAGTGCACTCATGATTATATTTTGAAGCACAGATATGTCTACTCTTCTGGTCAATACATTCTTTTTGTCAACATACAGATAAATAAGTACCATTGGCACATAAATGCACGCCATGTTAATATTCATCAATATGGCCTCAACAACTTCGCTGTTCGTTTCCCAAGAGTAAATTAAATTACCTACACAAAGTGGCATGATAATCATACTTGCAATATACAGAACAATTCTAATTGGGTCATCTTTTTCATCATTGAGAAGCTTGAAGTTTGTAACGATTGCTGCAATGGCAATAATAACACCAATTGCAACCTCAATGTCGTTGATTCCAACAGAAATCCATGCGATTGCCATAAACAGTGGCAATCCAGAGCCAACCCATTTCCAATAGGGCTCTTTGGTTTTATGTGCCATAACCATAACAGGTGCCACAAGAAGGATTGTTGGTAAGATAACAGCCATTATCGTACCACTATCAAAGCTGCCAACTTCATCGACGAAGTAAGATACGCAGTAAATTAATGCTAAGTGAGATGCGGCAACTGCGATTTTATATTCATTATGAATGTATGTATATGCATGATAAATCAGAGCAGCGCCGATGAAAACAACGTAAGGCAATATCATCTCGGCTTCTCCAAAGATGCTGACAGCAAAGTTGTTAAAAGCCAACACGATTGGTAATACGTATGCTGTTAAGATGAAGTTCTTGCTGTTTTTACCACCTACAGAGCGGCTCAACATAAACAAGCCAATTACAATGAATGCAGCCATCATTAATGGAATTCCACTAATAACGCTCTCATCTGACATTATCATAAACATCATCGTCATGATAAATGTTCTGATAACATGTGGGAGATGCATAAATATGTCATCTTTCATTTCATTGGTTCTGTTAAAATAAAATATTGCTATTTCAGATAGCAGCGCAAATGCCACCAACATATTCGCCTTGATGTCGGCAGCTGAGTTGTCCGCAAAAATACCAGCCAATCCAATGATTGTTGCGACCGATATACCAACTTCTGCAATTACAACGAACACTTTGTGCTTATCTTTTGAGAAGAAAGCGACTGCTGCGGCCCAGATTAACAGAGCTATATACAAAACATAATCATTGATAGCGTTGAAATACATTCGGGTTGTCATTAACGATATAAAGACAGCTCCGATACCGCAGCCTGCTATCGACGCGTTAAATGCATTTTTCTGGTCTTTCTTCATCAGCATTACGCCGATACCAGTAATACCACCACTGATTACAAACATTGCAATCATCTTAATAGTGTCAGTCATTGATGGCAGGGCTACAATTGCAAACATAATCAAGGCAACAAAGATAAGGACGGATGCCATAACACCCATAACGCTCTTTCCCAAAGTCTTTTCCAAATCTTTCTTTGGCTTTGGTTGTTTTTGCATAGGCTTTGGTGGCTGTACATTCTTTTGCGGGCCCGCAACTCTTTGTTGTTCTCGCTGCGCAGGCTGCTTAATGTGTACTTGCTTTGGAAGCGCATTTGTCTCAGCTTGTGGCGTGCCTGCTCCCCTGATTTGTTCGTACGCTTGTTCATTGGAACAGATTATCGACACCTGTTGTTTTAATGACGCGTATTCTTTGTACAAGGTGTTCAATTTCGCTGCTAATTCTTGTGCAGTTTGACTATCTAGATGCGCTTTTTGAGCGTCCAGCTCCATCTGCATTCGTTCAATTTCCATCTGTTTTTCAGATAGATTCTGCTCCACTCCTAGGAGCCACTTTTTATCCATACAAAGCCTCCTTCCAGGCTGTTAATTTGACAATATAATAGAAGATGCGCATCTTTGAAACGGTTAAATCGGAATAATTATTATATACAACCACAATATTTTGTGATGTTTTTCATTTTTTTCTTTCCAATTTTACTGCTGGGAATTTCATTAACCATACCTCCCCGACTTCTAAACTAAATATAAAGATTTATAAAGAAGGGGTACAATATGTTTCAATTTAAATTTGGCCTCATGTGGACTGCCCTTTGCATCCTTTTCGCAATTGCAATTGGCGCCAGTGAATCATGGGGAGCTTTTTTAATTATTGGTCCATTCCTGATGATTGGCGTTTATATGATTAGTTCTGGTTGGAAACAAATCCAGAGAGATAAGGCGACGGACAGACTTGGGCAATTTGCCTACGGAATTGTTATTGAAATCTCAACAACTGGCGCTTCTGTAAATGATAGACCCGAATTGCAGGCAGAAGTCTTGTTTTTGAAAGATGGTGTGAGTTTCAGATATAAGGATGTCATTGGGTTTGACCGCAACAAATATCGTGTTGGCGATTACGTGAAACTAAAACATCATGAAGGTGACATTAACATTTTAGGCAAAGCGTTCGAGGATGATATTCCTGCCGAAGTGATTGATGCTTTGAATGTTGAATTTGATTCTCTGGAAGGCTATGGTTATGACGATAGAAGCCAGCTGAGAGACATGTATCACGGTATGGGCCAATATTCTCCGCGAAGACGTGCACCTCAGAATCAAAACAGAAATAGACCGAATCCATCAGCTGGTAAACGCTGGGAGAACACTGATAACAACTACGACTGGTAATTAATGATTGGAGGCACAAATGTTTAAATTAAAACTTGGTTCCGCAATCATAGGTTTTAGCTTGTTGTTTATTCTAATTGCGCCTGCATCAATCTTTGTGATGTGGACTTTCGTAGCACTTGGCATTGTGTTGGCTAAAAGCGGCTATGATGAAATCAAAAAAGATAAATTAACAGAACAGCATGGCGAGTCGTTTTACGGTATGGTTGAGCGAGTTTACGAAACAGGTCAATTGGTTGACGGACAAAAAGAGTATCTCGCCGAAGTGCTGGTTTATTTAAGAGATGAGGTTTGTGAATACAAAGAAATTATAGGATGTGATTCCAGGGCTTATCGCAAAGGAGATTATGTTTTGTGTAAATACTTCCGAGGCGATATTAATATCCTGAACATATTACAAGATGATGAAATCCCACCAGAAATTCTTGTGGAGCTGCACAAGGCATTCGATTTTAGATTCGGTCCAAGTGAAAGAGTGCGTAGAGAATTAAATAAGGCTTATAGAAATGGTCAAATTCAACCTCCGAAACCAAAAACAGATAAGAATGAAAAATGGGAACACATCGACGATAACTATGATTGGTAAACAAGAAAAACGAGAGCTGTAATAGCTCTCGTTTCTTTGTTAATAAGACTGATTTGCTTTTTCAACAGACATTGCGATTTCTCTTCTCATGGGAGCGAAGTCGGACTCGCTCTTTTCGAGAATATCAGCAAAGTTGTTGTATTCTAGCAGGGTTTGATAAGGACCGTCTTCCAGATTAATATCTATTCCCCACTGGCTAATAACGATTGCATCTGCATACCCGCCAGTGGCTTCGAACTCAATTTTCTCCAAGGCAAATTCATCGCCTGTGAACGTGGTAGCGGGGTCATTATCAAAAATGTATTTCAGTTCAGCGGGAAGAACCTCTCGCAGCTTCTTGATTATGTCTTTTGCTAAAATAACATCTTTCATTTTTTTACACACCTTTCGATTGTAGTTTCTCCTGGTATGAAAATACAATAGAACAAACAACTCTAAAAAGAAAACAAGAAAGCCCCAGGTAACCCTGGGGCTATTTTTAGCTTCTTGTGATTACAAGGTTTTCGCCTAATCCCATACCAGAAACTCTCAGATATGTAATAGGTCTATTGCTCAAATCGTTACATACCAAAGTCACACTACCATCGTCATTGACTGTATAACCAAATTGACGAATTTGAGTCTCATTGAAATATCCGCCAGTAATGACGTTCTTATCTTTGTCGAAACCAACATAAACACCGCAATCTGGGTATTCCAGTTCTCTAAAGTCTGCACCAGAGATGGTGATTGTGTCGCCTTCTACGAAATCACCAACATAGATGTATCCACTACCAACGTGGCCCTGTTCTTCTTTCTCTGCACCAGAGCTACCACTGAATCTAACATTGTCAAGATATCCAACAACATCGATGATATTATCAGATACGAAATGAGTTGCAACTGTAATAACGATATTACCAGTGACATTTGAAATGCTGACTTGGTTATCATTTACAACAGAGTCTGTAATGTCAGTGCCGCCCATTGTTACTTGAATGCTATCGACTGCGTATCCCCAATCACCAACAATTGTTGTATTGAATGCGGAGCCGCTCATAACCTTAGCGTAAGGATATGTGCTATTTGCGTTATCACCACTAATTGTGACTGTTGTGTCATATGCTGCACTAACATCCAACTCGCCAGTGCTATCTTCATATGTACCAGCAGCGACTGTGCTTATTGGTGTGTTGATGCGATAATGGGATATTGGCAAGAACTTCTCGCCAACGAAGTCGCGACCCTTTAAGATGATTCCGTCATTGTATACCTCTACGAGGTAGCCTTCACTTTCCTCTGTCAAATATTCAAACATTACTGAGCCACTGACAAGTTCGCCAGAACGAGGAACTGTGATGGATGGAATGTGAATTGAGTTATATCCCTTGGTAGTCTCAACATTGGTCTCATCTGCCTTATTCTGAATCATAAATTCAATGTGAGAATGTCCATGGAACATTGTAACGTTTGGATAGTGAGCTAACAGTTCAACTAGGATATCCTCTTCATCATAACCCCACAGGTCAAATCCATACATGTCACTAGGGTCGCCAGATGAGTCTGGTGGGTATGCGTGTGTAAATACAAAGCAGCGCTTATTTCTGTTTGCTTCCAAGGTTTCATAGAACCACTGCATCTCACCTTCTGCGAACATAGAACCGACTTCTTCATTTTCTATACCAAGCATGATGAACACATCATTTCCATGCTCGAAACTGTAGTAGATTGGATTGCCAGTGTATGTTTCAATGAAGCTGGAAACATTGCTTCCGCGATATGCTTCTGTATCGTGGTTGCCTGTGATTTCATAAACAGGAATCTTAGCATGCTGGTCTACGATGGATTTATACAATTGATACTGTGCATCAGTTGCATCACCTGTCAAGTCGCCTGCAATTCCAACAAAGCTTGCTGTTGTATTATTGGAGAAATAATCCAAAGCTCTTGCGAAGTCTTCTTCGGATGTGTTGTATCCGATATGTACGTCAGAAATAGCGCCAAAGCTATATTGTCTAGTGCCCATAGTGACTTCCAATCCACCAAGTGGCAGCTCTCCGACTTTCTCTCCATTTTCATTGAAGACATCGATTCTTGTTGCATTCAAAGGAGCACAGTTTTCGGGAATTAATCCAGTGTACGATACTGGTGAATCTGGGTCTGTGACTGTCAGAGTGCAGATTTCTTCAAAATCTGAAAGAGCTCCATCTGCGTTTGCATAGTTCAATCTGTATGTGCCAGGCTGCATGCCACTGAGCGTAATTGTGTTGTCAGATGATACTACACCAACGTATCCTTCTTCTGGCGTAATACTTTCTTCTGTCATATCAACATTGTAGTACAAATGTCCAGTCCATGTGCCAAATAACACGCTTGCATCACCAATAGCAACCGTTTCAGTAGCTAACAATGCTTCAGTGTCGTTACCAGCCTGATGAATACCAGGGAAATTAACATCAACGTTGAGGCTCTGTTCTCCGTGTGTCAGAGTTACAAAGTTTGGTGCGGTAACATTCAATGTTTGTGTGCTTGGCCATGTGCCTTCTGCCTTAACTGTACCAGATTGGCCAGGAGTTAATTTAGCGGGGACTGTGATTGTGTATGAACCAGTTCCAGCTCCAACAACTTTAATAACTGTGCCCTGGGAAGCATCAACGCCTGCTGCGAATGATGTAGGAACAGCAGATAGCAACATAAGCGCAGCTAGTGTTAAACTAATAATCTTTTTCTTCATTGCAATACCTCATTTCATGATTACTCAAGCACGACGTCGTAGCTTAATACGCCAACCCATGTGCCAAACAAAACGTCGACATCTTCGACTGTAATATCAGCAGAAGCTGACACCGCTCCTAAATCATTTCCAGCCAAATTGATACCATCAAATTCAATGCCAATTGACATTGTTTTTTCGCCATACGTAAGAGTAACTGATGTCGGAGCTGTTACCTTTAATGACTTATCGCTTGCCCATGTGCCACTTGCTTGGACCGTTCCAGTTTGTCCGTCTTGCAGTTCTGCTGGAACAATAACAGAGTAAGCTTCGCTGCCGTTTCCAACAAGTTCGATTTCAGTTCCGTTAGAAACGTCGGTCTCATTTTCTGCTGCAAAAGGCATCGATATGGCAGATAATGCCATCAATGCAGCGAGAGAAAATCCAAGAATCCTTTTCATTAAAACCACCTCATTTTTGAAGATTTTTATGATATTTTAACGCAGTTTCGAATTTATATTTTTCACCGCCAATTAATATCAACCATCCAATAATATAGACTATCCACATGTCTTTTACCTATAAGAATCATTAAAAAGAATATAGTTGCTAAATCTAATCGAAGCAAAATAAAACCCGTCTCAAAACAGAAAGGGCGTCCGAAAGGACGCCCGACCCGCGGTTTTTCATTTTTACTTTGTGTGTGTTAAAAACTTCGTATTATTCTATTTCTTCAATCTGGCAATCGAAATCATAAATACCATCTCTATCCTTTATCATAAGCATTGTGACAATGTATTTATCATTTGTCCATCTCTCAAATTTCAGATTATAAGGCTTTTGATTTTCTTTCAGCTGCATCAAATCCTCAGGCTCAACTTTCATCCATTTCTGAACAATATCGCGCATCATAGTGTATTGTGCTGTGATATTGTTTTCGCCACTTCCAGTGTCTTTTAGGAATTGATGTATATGATATAGATTGTGATATGTATCAAACCATGGCCCATATACAACCTTTTGGCTGCCTGTTGTGTGTCTATTAATTTCTTTTAGAATCTTTGAAATATCAGGCATTGGTAATCTCCTTGTTTTGTGTTTTGTTTAACTTGGTCCAGTTTGCCCATCCATACAGGCAATTAATCGACCATGCAATATACATGGCAAACATGGTCCAATTTCCTGCGACAAACCACAGCTTTAAACACAGTAAATCAACCGCCAACCACCAGACCCACTGTTCTCTATATCGTTTAACCATGAGAATTTGTGCTACCACAGCAAGCACGTTTGTTGCTGCGTCTGTATATGCCTGGGCGTTACCAATTTTATCCAATACAAATCCAACAGCGACTGTCGCTATAATTGTGCCAATACCTAAAATAATCCACATCGGAATCGATAGTTTTTGTGCTTTTACATTCTTTGCCCCAGACTCGTCAATTTCAGAGCCCTTTTTCCATACAAATATACCCCACACCATGGTCACTAAATAGAATATGTTTTCTATACATTCCCCGTAGAATTGGTTTTGCCATGCTAACACCAAATAGGTAATTGTCTGAATAAAACCAATGAAATAGAAGGAAATCTTTCCCTTAGCACACAGCACAGTTGAGATAACACCACTAATACCGCAAACAATACTCAGCAAAGTATCGGGCACAATGATGAACACGATAATCTGCATTGCTAACATTGACAGCATAAACAGTTTATCAAATGTGGTATAGCCATTGATAAATTCTTGCTTTAATATTTTCTTAAACTTTTCCATATCTCTTACCTCTTATTTCGTCAGTTCTTTTATGGTTGGCAATATGTCGATTTCTCCTTTGACCAACATGGGGTCTTGGAAATGATTGTCGTCATTCATGATATATGTAATTGTATCCCACTCTTTATCAGACTTGGCAGTAGGCATTTCGACGCGAAGAGCCATATTGTCCAAAATATCATCAGGAATTTGTCTGCGTCTTGACTTATTATTCTTTTTGCGCAAATTATGGTCTGCACATAAGAAAATCATATGGTGCTTAAACGTCGGGAACCAATCTGTAAATTGAACTCTTTGCGAATACGTCAAAGCATTGGTGTCAATGATAACATCTTGATTCATCTCTTCCATTTCATGGATTGCCTTAAAGTACTCAATCCATACTTCAAACTTATTAACATGTCGACATTCATCACCATTGACCATGGCATAAAAGTCGTCTACACCAAGTCTCTTGATTCCAGTTTTCTCTTCCAACATTTTACTAAGTGTTGTTTTTCCAGAACCAGATACTCCACACACCAAATACATATTAGCCATCTAAACAAGCTTCCTTCATTACAGATTTTACATAGTTGACAATGGTCATGAAGTTTTCATAATAATTACCATCCAGGATAACGACCTTATCCCAATCTCCAACGTCCTTCAAGCTTTCTTTCATAATTGCAATCAATTCATTTCTACTTTCCATATCGGAATGCTTCATAAATCGACTGTGGTCATCAACAAAAGCCCCATGAGGAACAACCATGAAGATTTTGTCCCAACGACTCTTGCGTGCATAATGATAAGCAACAGGTTTTACGAGATTTTCATAATCGTCTTCGGTAAATGCACAGCTCTCATCCATAGCGTAATACTTGGCATACATATTGGTGATTAAGCGGTCTGTATCAGCAAAGAAGAAGCCTTTATTTCTATCGGAATTAATCGCCTCTCTATTGCAATTGAACTGTCCCTCTAAAAACGCCAAGAAGTCTGTTGCATCAATCTCCCAATCAGCAAGAGCTTTATCATCCATAAAGTCTCTTGGCCACTCGTAACTATATGCCGTATCGAAATACTTGCCTAAGTCTGTGGTCATTGTGCTCTTACCTTCGCTGGCAGTTCCCGTAATCAGAATATTGTGACTGAAAAAC
>JAEIGA010014412.1_pt1 | contig 12033 bp, 3 predicted proteins | sample 9270691 | NCBI WGS metagenome assembly JAEIGA01 (sample SAMN17057246, study PRJNA624740) | gut metagenome | biome: biome; isolation source: fecal sample | host: Bos grunniens | place: China: Xizang | collected 2019
ATTTTGTGTAGGCTCTGCCCAGTTCCTCTGTGTAGAACTGATACACAACCGTTTCCGGCACTTCCGGCTGTTCTCCGGTAGCGCCTTCACCTGTAACGCCCTGCTCCCCTTCCGGCACAGTGCCTTCTGCGCCGGTGGCAAATACCGTAGGCATAGCAATGCTTACCAGCGTACAGACGATGAGCAACAAAGCCAATAGCCGTTTCCATTGGTTTTTCATACAAATACCTCCTATAGAAGCAAATCTCTGCATATACAGAGCTTATCTCATCGTTATTATACATTGATATTTTTATAGTGTAAATAGCAAAAACTGCACAATATATTGCAATTTGTCAACTGTTATGCTATACTCCTGATGAAGGAGTGAGGACTATGCTAAATCTTTCCGGTGTCACATACCATACGGAGGATTATTTATACGGCTACGCTAATGAAACAGACTTCTCATCCGGTATCCCCGTTCATATGCACGGCGGCTGGGAACTTCTGTATGTTAAGTCCGGTGAGTTGATCTATTCTGTGGACGGCAATGTCTATGAGATCAAGCCAGGCAGCTTAATTATCTCCCGCCCCGGTGAAATTCACAGTCTTTCTGCCAAGGGCGTTATTCACTACGAACGCCATAGTATCGTCATCACCGGCAGCCTGCTGAACAAGGATATTATCCGGCAGATTCCCCCCGATCTGCATGTACTGGATATATCCGGCAATAACATCATTCCGGGTCTGTTCGAAAAGATGTATTTTTACCGATGCAACCTCCAGGTCGCTTATTTAGACACTGTATTCCACGCCCTGATCAGTGAGCTTTGGGTGAATATTCACTTTGGCACCCAAACCGTTGCCCCCTCCGAGGTATCCAGCTCTAACCCCATCATTGTCCGCGCCATTGACTATATCAAAGCGCACCTCCACGAGCCGCTGACCGTACGGCAAGTCAGCGATGCTCTGTTTATTACCTCCAGCTATTTGCACCAGTGCTTTGCCAAATATATGGATGTTACCCCCAAGCAGTATATTATGCTGCAAAAGCTGCAGCTGGTACAGCAGGCACTGATTCATGCAGAAAATCCTACAAAAGTCTGCCGGGAATTTGGTTTCCTCAATTATTCTACCTTTTACCGCAATTATCAAAAGGTTTATGGTTGCCGTCCATCAGACAGTCCCAGACCAACTTTGGAAAAAATCGAATTGTAAAGCACAAAAAATCACCGAGTTTGCACTCGGTGATTTTTTATTTAGGGATTATTCTGCTTTGACTTTCTTTTTCCCCGCAGTGACGGTGATAAATGCCGCAGCGCCCACAACCAAGATGGCAACGATCACATATTCTGCAATCAGCGTGATTTCTGCCTTCTTCAGAATGTCGTAGTTTTCCACAAAGCTCTTGGCAGTATCGCTCAAGGCATCGTAAGCCTCTCTTGCAGATTTGACCTTTGCATTGCCGAAGAATACGAAGCCAATCGCCTCGATCTTCTTATCCACAGCAGCAGCCTCATTCTTACTCAGAAGCAAAAGAGTCAGCTGTGCTTCAGCAGTATTCAGCAATTCGATGTTGGTAACCAGTCGTTTTTCATAGCTGTTCAAGTCCATAAAGGATGCACGGGCATCGCGGACCAGCTGTTCCTTTTCCAAGGTAACCTCACCAATGGATGTGATGAGATTTCTTGTGCGCTCGCCCCGGAGAACAGACATCTTGCTGACAGCAGCAGAAACTGTGGGATAATCAATGGTGGCTCTTTGGGTCAACTCCAGGGAGATGTAGGTCTGCCGGATGGATTCCAGCTCCGCTTCATCCTCAATGGTCACATCCCCCAGTGCTGCGATCCGCAGACGGAGCAGATCCACTTCCGCTTCCGGAAGCTTTTTATAATTATCCACATAGGGCTGCAAACCGGGGTGCATAGCATCCCAGGCTTCACGGGCCGCAAAAATCGCATCCCGGTCGTCCAGGGTAACGGTATCGCTGATCTTTGCGATTGCCGCCTCCACAGATTTGGCAATTGCCAGCTCTTCCTCGGTAACATTCACATCCACCACATAGATGTCCGTGCCGCCAATGTAATAGATATTGCCGTCTTCTGCCATAATGATATCTCTGGGAATATGGTCAATATGCTCGAAATTGCTCATCAGCTGCACATAATCAGAGGTATCGTGCCGGTTGATCTTACACAAGCCGCCCTTCTTTTCAAAAGGAACATACATATAGTCACCGTCGAAGATAATGCTCTTGGCAAACCAGGCCTTTGACTCATTCACGGTATCCATATCAAAGGACAGTTCCTTGGTAAAGTTTACCTTATTGGTATCACGGTCATAGGTGAAAGAGAACAAGGTTTCCGATACCACTACCCAATGCTTATTGGAAACATCGGGATCCGGTGCAATAGATGGCATGCAGACAATTCTCTGGGGGAAGCCGTCAAAGTAATCCCGGATGTCGATGACCTTCAGGGTCTTGAAGTTTTCCACATCGTAAATGAATATCTGGGCAGAGGTATGCTCCGGATTGGTGGTACTGGAGCCGCCTTCTACGATACTGGTACCGTAGAGCAGACCGTCCTTATAGTACAGGTCTACGATGGATTGGGTGGGAATATAGCCCAGGAAAGACTCTTTGATACCGTCGCCGGTCTGGTCAGCATCCCATTCCTTGGTAAAGTCCACCAGCTCATCATTGGTTACGCGGTACCACTCCTTGGTCGCCATGATCTGAGATGCCTTTGCGTAGTAAACATCCTCAGGATTATGACCGGTGACCACATAAGTCAGCCCGGAATTCAGGTCGTACCAGGCAATAACACCGCCGTGACGGTAAATATCCGGCACAGTACCGGCGAAGATCTTGTCATCACCGGCTGCCAGCTTATGGATACGGGCCTGATTGAAGTTATCGTCATTGAGCTGGAACAGCATAGTTGCCTGACCGTCATTAAACTGGGTAATGCAGCAGGAGGTGTACTCACCGGCATACATCTTACCCTTATAAGAAAGCATAGAGTCGGTCTGGAAGTTACTTGTGATATTACGAACGATCTCGCCCGTTTGCGTACTGTAAACGCCCACGGGCGCACCGTACATCGTGCCGATATAGATCTCATTGCTGCCGGGCAGACCGGGAGCAATGGTTCTGATCTCCTGACCGTAGCCGAAGCCCCGGTCAATAAGACCCATCAGTTCAACCTTTACATTATCTTCCACATTGTAAGCCATCAGGCTGACGCCGGAGTCGCTCATACCGCCGTAAGTGATCAGGCAGGGATTGGGCAGACGGGAATCGTCGATGGTCACGAAGGAATTTTGGTTGGTGCGGAGCATATTGATGCCGCTTTTCAGGTTGCCACCCAGAGGATAAGCCTTGCCCAGCTCACTGTCGTAGCAGCACAGGCCTTCTGTTCTGGAGGTGAAGTAGGACTTGCCGTCCTTCATGCTGGAGGCATAATGGTTAACCGGACCGTTGACGCCAAACTCCTCAGCAGAAATTCTTTCCAGGGTTTCCGTTTTGAAGGCAGCTATGCCTGTATCCGTCATTGCAAGCACCACATCATCGGAAACAAAGCTGATGGCTTCCATATACCGGTTGGATACCATCAAATCGGTCACATCCTGGGTCTTGATCACCTGACCAGTGTACTTATTCATCATCACGATGGCATGGCGCTTTTCGCCGGAAACTGTGGCGTACATATAGTCGCCCTTCTGGATGATAGCATAGGAGTAAACTGCCCAGGAAGTAGGCTGACGGAAACGGGTATATTCCTGAGTTTCCGGATCGAAGCGGAAGATACTGCCATCCCGGTCAGCACCGAAATACAGGTAGCCGTCCTCGCCACAAGACATACTGAAGAAGGATCCAAGCTGGGGAATTGCCTTTGTATTAAAGCCTTCGTTGGTATATGGGTTATAGCAGTAAAGCGTCTGGCCATAGCCACATACCCAGATGTTGCCGTTATTATCCACAGCAGAGCCACGGGGGGTATGAACATTGGTAATCACTTCGTCCACCAGCCGCCACTCATCGATGTCATAGATCATCATAGTAGAGCCGTAGGTGCTGATAGCAATATAATCGTGGCCATTCACATTCAAAATGCTGCACTGATAGTTGGTATTGAAGCTCTTGACCACATCCTCCAGCACAAGGCCGCCACGATTCACCTTCTTTTCAGGCTCTACATAGTCACCAATGCGCTTCATAACCAGGTTTTCAAGATATGTATAGGTGGAACCGCTGGTATTTCTCCGGTCAGAAGCATCTGCACCGTAGAAGGCTATGATATACTCCTTGCCTTCCTGGAAACCAAATGTGCCATTGTTGGATACCCGCTTAAAACGGGAGCCGGAATGGCTGCTGGTGTATGCAAACAGAGGCTCAAAAGCCAGACGGTTTGCAAGATCTGCGCTGGTCATCGTCTCTTTGGGTGCCTCAAAGATATACAGCTCACAGTCGTTGGCAGAGTTTACCTCGTAACCGAGAATATGATTCAGGGTCACCTTGTAAGTGCCTGTTCCGGGAGACTTAATACGCAGACCCATGGGAGAGCCCTTGGCATCCAAACCGCCACGCAGATACTTACTGGTAATATACGCAGAGCCGTTGATGCACTCAAACTTCCAGTTGATAGTGCCGGCTGCATACTCTGCAGCGATCTTATCCACGGCATAGGGCTCACCATCCCGTCTGGTCAGCCAAATGTTGGAATATCTGTCGGGAGACAGGTCGTAAAGGATGCCGTCATAGCCGCCGGAGCCGGCTTCCGGTGCATACTCACCGATGCGCTTCATAGACAACCCTTGAGGGAAGCAGTTCATGGAACGGCTGGTAGAAGCATCGCCGTCACCTACATTCAAGCAAATCAGGTATTCCTTACCTTCCTGGAAAGCGGTGTACTTGCCAACACTCTGCTGATAGGTGAACTGATCTGCATAGTAATTGGTTTCCAAAATTGCTTCTTTGAAGTTTGCTTCATCACGAATGGTGAGATAATCCATATCCCCTTCCAAGGGCAGGATAAACAGACCGCCCTTGCCTGCGGACTTGTCACGCATAGCAAAGTGATTGTAGGTGATCTCATAAGTACCGGTGCCGGGGGACTTGATTTTGAAGGCGAAATAGTCATTCTCGCCAATGGTCATTGACAGGTAGGGTGTACCGGTAGAGAAGGATGCAAAGCCGTTGGACTTCTGGTAACCCCAGTTGCTCTCGCCGGCAGCATACTTTGCGTTGATCTCGTCAGCCAGGATTTCCTTACCCAATTCTGCCTCTGTTCTGTAATGGATCAGGAAATGACCGGGGTGATCCCAATCGTAGAACTCATAATAAACAGAACCGTCATCGCCGTCACCGGAGCCACCGTCATCCACAATATCGCCTAACCGGGTCATTTCCAGCTGACCTAAGTAGAAGCAGGCATTGCCATTCTTGGGAGATGCGTCGGTAGGCAGGAATACCACGATGTATTCTTCCCCTGCTTTCATATTCACATTGCCGGTAGTGGTCACACGGCCACCGATGGCATCATTACCACCCTCGCCATAATACCAGTCTGCCTGCATGGCTGCGCCGGTCTGGTATGCCACGCGGAAAATATCCTCATGTTTGGTATCGCCGGGAATGATATAAATAGAACCGGAGGGCGCGCCTTCACCCTGGGCGCCGTGGGTCATTTTCACACTGTAATTGCCGTCCTGGGCCGGGGCCTTGATACGCATTGCCAGCCACCAGTCCTTGGCAGCTACCACCTTCAAAGACTGCATATTGCCAAAATAGCTTGCCTTGGCAATATTCAAGCCGCCGCCGAAGGTTTCGTATTTCCAGTTCAGAACATTATTTTCGAACTTCTCAGCCAGATCCTCCACGCCTTCTGCCAGATTGACGCCGCTGAAACGACCTTCATAGAAGTCGTAAACGCCGTCGGTGTACTGCGGCTCCTGAGGACCTTCCGGCTCTACAGGCTCATCGCTCTGGTTTTCGGAGTAGGTGGCATTCAGGGCAGATACAAAGATACTGCCGGCGGTGGGACCTGCCACATTGGAGGTGAAGATCACAACATACTCCTTCTCTGCCTCAAAGGCAAAGCGGCCGGTAGCAGTCAGGCCGGTTTTGGAGCCATTGTTATAGTAGTTTACATCCTTGATGGCCGCCTTATTGCCCTTCACGGCCTTGGTCACTGCAGCCTGGAACAGGCTGTAAATGCCGGAATCCATCACGCCGCCCTGGAACAGGTCCTGGGCCAGGGCATCGGCATAGCTTTCTGCGTCTTCGCCCAGCTCGCCGTCGATAAAGTCTGCATCCACGATGTAGACGTTGCCCCGTTCTGCGCCGCTCTTATCTGCGCCATGGGTCAGAGTCAGGTCAAACCAACCTGCGCCGGGGGACTTGATACGCACCGCAATATAAACCGTACGGCTGCTGGTGGTGCCGGTATAATACTTCAAGCTTGCGGTGGCATCCTCAAAGCTGTTTGCGCCGCCACCGCCATTGCCGGCAGGATCGTCAGGCAGACGGAACTGATAGGTGGAGTCTGCCGCCTCGATACGCCAGTTCAGGCTGCCTGCATCGTAAGCGGCTTTGATTGCCGCTGCCTCGGTACGGACAGGCTGATTCTTCCGGTTATTGGTATAGAAAATGTAATCCTCAGAGATCACGATCTCCGGCTGTTCCTCACTGTAAGAAGCCGTGAGGCTGGTGAGCAAAATACTGCCGGCACCTGCATTGGGATCTTGTCCGGCAACAAAAACCGCCACATACTCCTTGTCCGCCTCGAATACGAAGCTACCCTGGGCAGTGAGGCCCTTGGTGTACGCCGCCGCATAGTAATTCACATTGATCGCCGCGGTTTTGCCGGTAATGGCATCGGTGATGGCGTTGTAGTAAGCGGTGTATGCGCCATCCACGCTGACATAGGGATCTGCCATTGCATTTGCATAAGCTTCTGCGTTGTCACCCAAAGCGGCATCGATCAGCGCAGCATCCACAAAATAAACCAAGCCGTTGGTAATACCGTTGCTGCGACCGCCATGGGTCAGGGTCAGATCATACTTACCTGCGCCGGGAGACTGGATACGCAAAGCAATGAAGCAAGTAGACTTGCTGTTGCTGGTGGAAGTATAATACTGCAGGCTGTCAACGGAAGAAAGGAATTCGTTGCTTCCGCCGGGTCTGAACTGATAAGCAGAGTTTGCCGCCTCATAGCGCCAATTAAGGCTTCCGTTATCATAAGCAGCCTTGATCCCGGCGGCTTCATCACGGAAGTACTTATTCGCCCAATCCGCTTTGTAAAATTCATATACCACTGTCTCCGGAGTCGGAGTAACGGTCTGTGCTCCACCGGCAGTATCCTCTCCGGCGGTGCCGGTAGCAAATACCGTGGGCATTGCCATACTTACCAGCGTACACAGTGCCAACAATAAGGCAAGCATTTTTTTCATATGCTTCATAAAAACCCTCCTGCTCAAAGAATGTCAAATAATTTTACATATAGCACCTTATTATATTATATAGCATATTTTTATAGTGTAAATAGCAAAATCTGCTTAAAGCATTGCATTTTATCCGTAGTTATGCTATGCTGACAGCAAAGAGGTGATCCCCATGCCGGATTCTTTAATCACAGAATACCACTCCGAAGAATTTGAGTATGATTTTATCAACACCCCCAACTTTTCCTTGAACATTTCCACCCATACCCATTTGGGTTGGGAATTTCTCTTGGTGAAAAGCGGCGAGCTGATCCATACAGTGGATGGCAGTGTGTTTCACATATCCCCCAATAATCTGATCGTTTCCCGTCCCGGCGCAGTGCATACGCTCTATTCCAAAGGCGTTGTGCATTACGCGCGGCACGATCTGGTGGTATCGGAGAATTTGCTCAGCAAGGCAATTATGGAGAAGATCCCTGAAGATCTCCATGTAATCGATGTATCCAAAAATTCTGTTATTCTCAGCCTGTTTGAGAAAATGGATTTTTACATAGCCAATCTCCCCCAGGCAGAGCTGGAAACGATACTGCGCGGCCTGATCAACGAGCTTTGGGTGAATATCTACCTGATCACGCAACAAGCTTCCGACACCGTGGTTACCCATACCAATTCGGTGATCGCGAAAACGGTCAATTATATCAAAGACCACATTCAGGAGCCTTTAACCGTACAAAGACTATGCCGGGAGCTGTTTATCAGTCCCAGCTATTTGCACCATTGCTTTTCAGAATATATGAACATATCCCCGAAGCAATATATTATGCTGCAAAAGCTGCAAATGGTACAGCAGGCACTGGCAAACAATGTAAATCCCACCAGCGCCTGTCGGCAGTACGGTTTTGGCACTTATTCCACTTTTTACCGCAACTATCAAAAAATCTACGGCTGCCGCCCCTCCGACAACCCACCCAAGACCCGGAAAATCGAATTGTAAAGCACAAAAAATCACCGAGTTTGCACTCGGTGATTTTTTATTTAGGGATTATTCCGCTTTTGCTTTTTTCTTGGAAGACTTTTTGATCAGTACCACAACGACAACTGCTGCAATACCTACGATCAGGAGCACAGCAATTACATATTCTACGATCAGCAGAGTTTCTGCCTTCTTCAAGGCATCATACTTTGTGACCATTTCCTTTGCGCCGTCGCTGAGCTTGTCATAAGCTTCTCTAGCTACTTTGACTTTTGTGTTATCGAAGAATACAAAGCCAATATCCTCGATCTTCTTATCCACGGCAGCAGCCTCGTTCCGCTGCAGGATCAAGCCGGTGAGCTGGGCTTCAGCCAAGTTCAGCTGCTCAATGTTGGCAACCAGCGTTCTTTCGTATCTGCTCAACGCCATGAACGATGCACGGGCTGCACGAACAGCGGCTTCGTCCTCCAGGGTAATCTCACCCAGGGCAGCGATCAGCGCACTGGTACGCTCGCCACGGAGGATAGACATAATGCTCTCTGCCTCAGAGACCTTCATGAAGTCGATCTTGGATCTTTGTGCCTTCTTCAGACCCATATAGGTGGTACGGATAGAGACCAATTCTTCTTCATCTTCAATGGTGATTTCGCCCAGGGCATCAATACGCACTGCCAGCAATGCAACTTCTGCATCTACCAGCTTATCATAGTTATTTACAAAAGGCTGGTTGGCCGGTCTCATCGCCTCCCAGGCTTCTCTTGCAGCAAAGATGGCATCCCGGTCAGCAATGGTGACTTCCGTGGGAAGTGCATCAATGATATCCTGCACTGCCTTTGCCTCTGCCAATTCTTCCTCGGTTACATCCACATTCAATACATAGATGTGGGGAGAGGACTGGCTGACATAGTAGATATCGCCGTCATCACCCAGAACGAAGCTGGAAGGCACCTGGCTTGTTCTCTCGAAGTCGCCCATGATCAGGGTATTGTCAGAAATATCATACCGGTTGATCTTACGCAGACCGCCCTTTGCGCCGAACAGAACATACAAATAGTCGCCGTCGAAAGTCACGGTATGGGGGATAGATTCTGTCTGGCTGGTAATGCCCAGGCCATAGGACAGTTCCACCTGAATATCTACCTTGTTGGTATCACGGTCATAGGTCATGGAGAACAAGGTCTCACAGATAACGCCCCAACACTTGTTAGAAATATCAGGATCTGCGTCCAGGCTGGAGATGTAACGGACCGGATCCGCGGGCAATCCATCGATATAATCACGAAGATCCAGGGTTTTCAGCATCTTCATATTCTCTACATCGTAGACGAAGATCTGCGCGCTTAAGTGGGTGGGTTCTGCATAGCCGGTACCGGGACGGCGGCAGGAGTAGCCGTAAAGCAAGCCGTCGCTGTAAGTCACCTTAATGATACTCTGCAGGGGGATGGGACCCTGGAAGTACTGGTTAACGCCGTCGCCATCCAGATCCTTATCCCATTCCTTGGACATATCCTCTATCAGCTCATCGTTGGACGCTCTGTACCATTTGGTAAGTGCAGCGGAAGCCTGAGAGGACTTGCCGTAGTATACATCCTCAGGATTGGGACCGGTAACCACATAAGTCAGCTCGGTTTCCAGATCATACCAGGCGATGACACCGCCCAGGTCAAAGTTACTGGGAATAGTACCGGCAAAAATCTTATTGTCACCGACAGACAGACTGTGGATACGGGACTGGTGGAAATTCTCATCATTCAGGGTAAACAGCTTGGTTGCCTGACCGTCATCCATTCGGGTCAAGTTCGCGCCGGTATAGTTACCGAAGTACATCTTTCCGTCGTAATAGAGGTAGGAGTCGTTCTGGCCGGCAGTCATAAACTCACGGGCCAACTCGCCTGTTTGAATGTTAAACACACGGGCAGGATAATCCGGATACATCGGACCGTAAATGATCTCGTTGCTGCCGGGTGCGCCCTTAAAGATGGTGTGGGCATTCATGCCTTCACCGAAGCCGGGCTCTACCAGACCGATCAGTGTGGCGCTGGTCTTAGCCTCCAGGTTAAGTGCAAAAATATTCAGGCCATCAGCAGACATACCACCAAAGGTGATCAGGCTCTTTTCAGAAAGTCTGGTATCCTCAATGCCTGTCAGGAAGCAGTTGGCACGCAGACCGGTCTTGAAGTTTGCCAGTTCACCACCAACTGCTGCGAAGGTCTTGGTCTCTACATCAAAGTAGCAGAGGCCTTCCACATTGCTGACGAAATAGACCTTGCCGTCAATGACTTCATCAGAAGCAACACGGGTCAATGCACCGCGCAGACCCACTTCTTCCTGGTTCATCATTTCCATTGTGTTGATGTCCACAACGGTCCAGCCCTTAGGTGTGCAAGCAATCAAATGCTCATCGCCCAGCCAGGACATATAGGTAACATAGCGCTCACCATCCATCATGTGGCTGATGTCTGTTCTGTCAACAATTCTACCGGTGTACTTATCCATCTTCCAGATTTCGTAGCGGCTGCCGTCACCGGAAACTGCGGTGTAGATGTAGTCACCCTTCTGCTTCACAGCGCCGGGGTACTTTGCCCAGGATTCGGGAATCCAATGCTGGTGGGTCAGTTTCACGGGATCGTACTTGTAAATTGCCAAACCGGTGGAAACGTAGGCACCAAAGTACAGGTAGCCATCGTCACCGTTGACCATTTCGAAGTTGTTACCACCACCGGTAACCTTACCGGTGTTATAACCCTCACGGGTGTAGGGGTTGTAACGGAACAAGCTCTGAGTAGCACCGGTGATCCACCAGTTGCCGGCATCGTCTATACAAATAGTACGGGGTGTATCAGTTACGGAACTGAAGTCAACCTCGTCAACCAGACGCCACTCGTCCAGATCGTAGATCAGCATAGTACCGCCGTAGATGCACAGTACCAGATAATCGTGATCGTTCATGGTAATGGTCATCTGTGTACCGACTTTGAACTCGGTAACCACATCTTCTGCAATCGTACCGCCGACATGGGGCGCCTTTTCGGTCTCAACATAGTCGCCTGTACGCTGCATAACAATGCGGTCAATGTAGAAATAGGTGGAGTTGGTGGTGTTGCGGGTGTCACCGCTGTCAAGGCCGTAGAATGCAATGATATACTCCTTGCCTTCCACGAAGCCGTATTCACCACTCTGAGAAGTACGCACAAACCGGGTGCCGCTGGTGGTAGCGTCAAACTTGGCAACAGGCATATGGACGCCTGCATAGTCGCCTATAGAGCCACCTGCGATGGTGGTTTCCGGTGCTTCGAAAATATACATCTCACCGTCGGTTGCTGCGTTGATGGCAGTACCCAGCATATTATGCAGGGTAACTCTGTATGTACCGGTGCCGGGAGACTTAATGCGAATTGCCCAATAGCCGCCCTTCTTGCTGGTACCAAACTGCACATACTTGGCGTTAAACGTCACAGAACCGGAGCCGCTTTCCAGCTTCCAATTGGAAGTGCCGTTGGCGAAGCGCTGATTAAGAATGGGTGTAGCTGCATCATGGCGTTTACCGGTTAAGTCATCCGAATGCAGTTTGTAAACAGTGCCGTAATCGCTGCCCTCGCCTGCAACAGGCGCATACTCACCGGTGCGCTTCA
>JAEIGA010014413.1_pt1 | contig 12033 bp, 10 predicted proteins | sample 9270691 | NCBI WGS metagenome assembly JAEIGA01 (sample SAMN17057246, study PRJNA624740) | gut metagenome | biome: biome; isolation source: fecal sample | host: Bos grunniens | place: China: Xizang | collected 2019
AGTCCGCGCTCCGACCGATTCCCGATGACCGGAGCGGAATCTAAGCCTCCGCTTGGAATTTTCGTACCTTCAAGTCACCCCAATTATATTTTCTGTATCGAATACGCCAAGGATGAAAAACCCCCGGTCGGCAGCTCTTCCGCGAACGGGCTTTTAATCCATGTTATAAACGTGACTATGACTTCGCCTATGATGGGACCCCCCGATCTCTGCTATACGTATCGAAAGGGAGATACTGATCGCAAAGGGCTCAATAACGGCAACGCTTATTTCGGACCGGGCGACAGATTCGATCACGAAAGCGACCCGGTAGCTGCACTTCCGAATCTCCTCCCGGCGGGTATCGAAATTACGGACATCCGTTTCAACGAAAACGGTACATGCACTTTCAAACTCGCGATGCCGAAGGTTAAGGCTACGGCTGCCGAACTTAATTTCTCGCTTCTTCCTCAGACGAAGTTGACTGCGATTGATTCTGCAACGCCTACGTCCTTTAGAGCCGAAATGAACGTTCGCTATCGCGGCGAGCCGCTTATGACGGAATACGGCTTCTGTTACGGACTTAGAAAGAATCCGACAGAAAAGACGGGCTCGCTCTTCCGTTTGTATCACCGCGACCGTTACGACGCCAGAATAATCGATCTTAAACCCGGTGCGACGTATTACGTGCGCTCCTACGCAAAAAGCGCGAAGGGCGTCAGGTACGGCGAGAACGAACTTTCGATTACATTGCCGCCCGCTTCGGCCGCGCCGAAGGGGGTTCCGCTCTTTCTCCCGTCGGACGGGCTTTTCGCAAACTGGTATTACGAGCGCTGGTATTTCGGCGAAAGGGACGGTTTTTTCGTTTCCTCCAATCCGCTTCTGGCCTTTATGGCGATCGCCAATTATTACCGCGTCCTGCCCGGTACCGCGCCTCAGGTAAAGCGCTCCGGCTCGCGCCAGACAAATCAGAATCTCGGTCCGATAGATATGACGCGCGTTCATTCCAATCCCTCCGAAACGCGGCCTTCGTTCAGATTGGCAGAGGTTGAGAAACTTCGTACTATGGTTGAAGCGCTCTTGAAGAACGCGGGATTGTCGCAAGGTCTTTTCAAGACGGAAGAAGAGTTTAATGCGAAATCCAAGGCCAAGAGCTCAGGCCGTTACGGATCGTCGGGCTCAAGGCGCGGCGCAAAGGCGCCGAAATACGGTGAAAACGCCGCGTGGGTCGAGAAGTGCGCGAAGGCGCTTAAAATCCCGAATCCGGAGGAAGTTTTCGTTTCGTGCAAAACCGAGGCGGAGTTGCTCGCCCAGGCCGGAAAGATACGCGAATGGATTTTGAAATCGCAGCCCGTCATGATAGTAAGAGAGAATGATCCGATGAGAGACGATCTGTCTGTAATATGGCCGTTAGATATTGCGATTATCGACGGAATAGGCGAGAACGAAGGCGAGTTTCACGTCGTTTATCCCAACGGATGCGACCGCGGCGATAGGAGTCGCGTTTCCGGGTATATGAAGCTTGGTGATCTTCTTTACAGAACTACAGATGCTATACTCATGTTTTACCGTCCGGGGTATGACATTAAGAAGAGACGGTGAAGTTCAATTTAAAGGAATTAAATCATGTCTAAAGAAATGATAGATGCCGCGATAAAAAAAGCAACCGATACCAAGGCGTGTGTGATTGCCGACGGTGCGCTTTCTGAGGTCCCTGAACTTTTTTGCCGATATTTCAACGGCGCTACTTCCGCTATAGTAATCTGTGATCCCCGTACGCGAAAAGTCGCGGGCGCGCGGGTTGAAGAAATGCTCGCTGATGCCGGCATAGTCGTCGCGGAATATGTTCTTGAGCCTGACGGCAGCATGTTTCACGCGGATTATTTTTATGTCGATCAGGTGCGCGATGCAATTAAGGCCGCCTCGAAAAATGAGGTTTTGCCTGTTCCCGTGGCTGTCGGCAGCGGGGTTATCAACGATTTGACGAAACGCGCGGCAGGTGAATTGTCGATACCCTATTTTACCGTCGCAACAGCGGCGAGCGTCGACGGATATTCAAGTTTCGGCGCCGCTCTTAGAAGTCCGGAAGGAGCTAAACAGACGTATGCCTGTCCGGCTCCGCGCGTTATCGTCGCAGATCTTGATGTTATCAGAACAGCTCCGGACTGGATGGCGGCGAGCGGCTTCGCCGATTTAATGGCTAAGGTTCCTGCGGGCGCAGATTGGATACTCGCCTATGAGCTCGGCGCTTCCGTCTGGCATGATAGCGCCTGGCATACTGTTCAAGACGGGCTCAAAGAGGCGATCGGCGACCCTGAAGGCGTTGTCGCTAAAAAAACAGAGCCGCTTACCCGTTTTGTCGAAGGCTTGATGCTCGGAGGTTTTGCAATGCAGGATATGCAGAGCTCGCGTCCCGCGTCGGGAGCCGAACATCTTTTCAGCCATCTGCTTGAAATGCGCGATCATACGTTTAATGGAGATATCGTTCCCCATGGCATCCAGGTGGGCGTGTTTACGCTTTTCATGAGCCGCGTGTACGAGTTGATTTTGGATTTCGATTATTCAAAGCTCGACGTTGAGAAATGCCTTGAGAATTGGCTGCCTCTTGATGAAGCCGAGAAGCTCGGCGCCGAAGCTTTTGCCGCGACCCGCTTTCCGGAGCTCGGAGTCGTTTCGGTGCGCGCCAAATTCGCCGATCGCGAAACGACGCGGGCGCGTCTTGAGAATTTCAAATCTCGCTGGCCTGAAATCCGTGCGCGTCTTGCCGGTCAGCTTGTACCCTCGGCGGAGATAAAACGCAGGCTCGAGGTTGTGGGAGCTCCAACGTCTCCGGAGGCTATCGGTTCAACGGTCGAGGCGACGCTGAGTGATGTCCGCAAAACCATTTTCATGCGCGACAGATACATGGCGCTCGATTTTCTGGCCTTAACCGGTCAGCTTGACGAATTCGCCGCAAAAGCTCTTTCCGGTAAATAGTCGGCATTTCTCCTGTCCGGCGATTCTTTAATGTCCGGAAAGGGGAATGTCGCGCCGGCGGTTCGGATTATTCGCAGAGAAAGGCGTCTTCGCCTTCGATAAGAGGGCGCCCGGCGAGAAATGCTCCGCCGTCCATTTTGGAACCGCCTTCGGGTTTCAGTTCCAAAAGCATAAGGGCGGTGTCGAGGCACTTTACGATCGGACCGGTCGCTTTAGGGGGAAGTGATGCGAAGAGCGGACCGTCTTTAAGCGGCGTTTTTATGCATTTGAGGACGGTACCCGGTTTCGCCTCTCGCCATTTGGGGTCCATCGTTTTTACTATTGCCGCTTTAAGGATGGAGACGCGCCCGGAAGAGCCTTTTTTACGCAATCTGCGAGGGAGGAAAGAATATGTCCCCGGCCAAGGCATATAGGCGCGTATCTTGCGCTCGACGTAAATCACGGGGTCGTCCCACTTGATGAGACCGTCAGTCTTTTTAAGTTTTTTAGCGAAGGTCGCTTCAGCCGGATCCTGGACAACTTCGGGGGGGAGAGCGTTGCGGTTGATGAGTTTCAAGGCCTTTGCGAGGGTTACGCCTCCGGTTACGGCCAATGAATCCATAAGTTCTCCGCCCGTCACATCGGAATAGATCGGTTCGTAACTTTGAAGAAGTATGGGGCCGTCATCCATGCCGAGCCCCATACGCATAACGGTCACTCCCGTAAGTTTCTCTCCCGCCGCGAGCGCCGAGACGACCGGAGATGCTCCGCGGTATTTGGGAAGAAGAGAAAAATGGCAGTTGATGCATCCGGCCATAGGCAGATTGAGAAGGGGGGCTTTCAGGAACTGTCCGAAGGCCACCACAGCGATCACGTCAGGCTTCCAGGATCTGATTTTGGACATGGATTCTTCGGCGTTTACGTCTTCGGGCGTAATGATTTCGGTTATACCCTGCTCGATGGCAAACGCTTTGCAGGGGCAGGGCGTCAACGCCTTGCCGCGGCCTGCCGGGCGGTCCGGCTGGGTTATTACGCCGACGACTTCAAGTTCGCGTTCGCGCATTATCGCGCGCAAGCACATCGCGGAAGCTTCGGAAGATCCCATGTACACAACTCTCATATCGCCGGATATTATACCAAAATCATCTTAACTTGTGCTATAATATAGGGACTATGAAATTACTTGGAGAGCCGATTTTCGCTAAGGATGCGGAAGGAAAGCTTCTTTCCCGCATCGGCACGCTGTTTCTCAAAACCCCGGGTCTTGTGACCCGCAAGGGCGTTCATGCTATGCAACGCATGATGTGGATTGACGAGATAAACCTTTCTCGGAAATCCGAAGGTCGTGCGCCGCTTACACCAGCCGAAGAAGAAGAGGAGCTTGCTCTTTCCGTCGATCTCATCTTCACCGAAGACGCCGTTCTTATCCGTCCAGATCCGGATCGCGTCGATCTCGCATTTCAGGCCGACGAGGCGCTTCAGGCCTTTGTTTCAAAACGGAAAATTCGTTTTCTCAACACTCATTCCGCAAAAATCCGCAACGCGCTTCGGGCGCGCGGTGAAAACTGGCGCATGTCGCGCTCGCCCATTTCGCCCGAAGACATGGCGCGCCTTGTCGAACGTTCGAAGGTTGCCATTTTAGGTGAGCCGATCTACTATTACAACAGCGCGACAGGCACGCGTTATATCACGGTTGGCGCATCCGCCATGCTTACGCCTCTTGAGGATGACAGGCTCAAGGCGAACATAAAAGAACTTCAGACGATGCTGTCGCGCCGCAACCGCATGGGATATCCTGAACTGGACATCTTCCCGGTAACCACTCCGATCGAGATCAAGCAGTACATTAAAGCTCTCGATCCCGAAAACATGTCGGCGGATGAGCTTAAGGCTGAAATCCGCAGAATCGACATGGAATGGCGTGCCTCGCTGCCTGCGGAGTTGCGCGATGAGACCATAGAGAACGTCGAATGGCGCAATGCGATGTGTCATGTTTTGACTCAGGGACCTAATGAGACGCTTGTAAAAGACGGTGATCTGATACAGGGTATCTCGCCCGAGTTTTATCGGCAGATCGAGTGGCTTCCCGGCGCGAATGTCGAAGACGGAGAGATTATATTCGATCCGTTGTGGGAGGAGTTCGACCGTACCCACGATCCTGAGCTCGCCCAGATATGCGATCCACGTGCGCGTAACATCATTCTTAATCTTTCGCGCGTATTCAGCGAAATAGACTATGTCAATGTCGGACGTATTGTAACATCGCTCGCACGCGATCCGATCGCCGGTTCGAGGCGCGGCCACGTCTATATCATGCAGTGCAAGGAAGTGGGTCTTCCCGCCGCACATATCTATATGTTCCGATTCCAGAAGTGGGGTATAGCGGAACATCTTGACGAAGGCAAAGATCTGCTTCACGCGATGCTTGAGGCCAATGACTATTCCGACTATATTCTCGATCGTCGTCTCATGTGCCGCCAGCTCGGCATGAAGTTGCCGACTCATGTCGGGTTCGGTCAGTTCACGGAGCCGTACAGCGGCAAAAACCAGTATCGCGGAACACTTGTGAGAACGGCGTATTTTGCGCGTTCGTATATACCCGGCACGGCTTCCGACAAGATTCCTCTGTCTAAATACCGCAATCCCGTCTTTGCGCTGAGATTCGCCCAGTTGATGGGCGAAGCGGCCGCCGTCGATATGATCGTCGGTCGTCGTTCCACCGAGACGGGCGAAAGTCTTTTTGACAGGAATTACGAAGTCCTTCAGTTTGATTCAAGCGGAATACCTTCGCGCCTTGTCGTCACAGAACATACAGGCAGTTTTGTCGATTACCAGAAGCCGTTCGAGGAATCGCTCGAGCCTTACGCCGATGTTGTGCGTCGCCGTATCCCGTTCGTTTCCGACAAGGCGGCATTTGCCGCGGCCTATGTCGCCCAGTTCGAAAAGACGCTTGCTCTGGTCCAGGCGAAGTACCGTTCCAGACGCAGAGCGTTTGACTGTCTGTTCGTGAATCGGCCTTTCGACGTCGCCGGCTCGGGAGCATACCGTTGGGCTAAAATATTGGAGCGCCTTGACAGGTGCGACAGCGCAAACGTCGCGAAACGTCTTGCCGGTGCGATTGAACTCTGAAGAATCAGGAAATGCTGAAATATGTTTTTCGCCGCATATCGGAAGCGATTCCCACGACATTGGGAATCCTTCTGATAACGTTCTTGCTTTTCAATGTCGTCATCGGCGATTCGCCCGCATTGACGATACTCGGAAAGGGGGCGAGCGAAGAAAGCATAAAAGCGTTCAACCGCCGCTACGGGTATGACAAGCCGCTCATTATCGGCGACGGCGATTTTTTCGACAGTCAGTTCTTCGCATTCATGAAGAATGTCGCCACGGGCGATCTCGGTTATTCCGCAAAGATGAATGAACCTGTCAAGGACGTTCTCAAACGCGGTGTAGGCCCGTCGCTGTCGTTGACGGTTCCGATACTGGTTTTCGGGTCGCTGCTGGCGCTTTTTTTTGCAACGCTCTCAGCGGCGTACCGCGGGCGTACTCCCGACAAGATAATTCTTTTTGTTTCGGCGGCGCTTATGAGCGTCAATTACGTGGTCTGGGTGCTTTTAGGCCAGTTCTTTCTCGCTTTCAAGGCTGAATGGTTTCCGGTATGGGGGTACGGATCGGTCGAGTATATGGTTTTGCCGGTAATGATAGGCGTTTTAAGTTCGCTCGGCATGGATATCAGGTTTTACCGTACCGCGATACTTGACGAACTCTACAAGCCCTACGTTCTTACGGCGCGTTCGAAGGGGCTTAACCGTTTTACGGTGATGACGCGGCATGTCCTGCGCAATGCGCTTATTCCGATAGTGACCTACATTTCCCTTTCGATCCCCTATCTTTTTACGGGTTCGCTTCTGTTGGAAAGTTTTTTCGGGATTCCGGGACTCGGCTCGGTTTCGATAAACGCGATCCATTCCGCCGACCTTGCGGTTGTCCGTGCGGTCGTCGTTCTCGGCGCTCTCGTGTATCAGGTCGTGAATCTTGTCACAGACGTTCTGTACGCCTTTCTCGACCCGCGCGTGCGTATTATGAAGTAATCAACAAAACGGAAACAATAGAAATGAAAAGCGCATATTGGCAGAAATGGAATAAACTTTACAAGCAGGAGCTTATTGAGAATATTATGCCGTTTTGGCTGAAACACGGTCTCGATAAGAAACATGGAGGGGTTTATACGTGTCTTGACAGGGACGGCTCTTTAATGGATACGACGAAGAGCGTCTGGTTTCAGGGGCGCTTCGGCTGGATGTGCGCTTACGCCTACAATCACGTGAAGAAAGACAGAAAGTGGCTTACCGCTTCATTGAGCTGCTGTGAATTTCTTGAGAAATACTGCTTCGATAAGGACGGTCGCGCGTTTTTCGAGATTACCGAAGACGGTGTCGGACTTAGAAAGCGCCGCTATGTTTTCTCCGAGTGCTTCGCGGCGATCGCGTATGCGGAGTACGCGCTTGCGAGCGGTGACAAGGCGTGGGCCGAAAAGTCGGTCGAACTTTTCAAGCGGATACGGAAATTTGTCGCGGGCGGTAAAAAGTGGATGCCGTCTAAGTATACGGATGCGCTCAAGGCCCAGGGCCATTCGCTTACGATGATTCTCATCAACGTGGCGAACGTTTTGAAGCAGGTTTCCGACGATCCGGTTTTCGATGAACAGATTACCGAATCCATCAATCTTCTCGAGAAATATTTTATCCATCCGGAGTTCAAGGCGCTTCTCGAAACGGTGGGGCCTAACGGTGAGTTTATCGATACTCTTTCCGGTCGCGTGATAAACCCCGGACACTGCATCGAAACGAGCTGGTTTCTGATGGACGTTGCCGTCGATCGCGAAGACCCCGCGCTTCTTAAAACGGCGCTCAAGATTCTCGACTGGTCGTGGGCCTGGGGCTGGGATAAGAAGTACGGCGGAATAATTTCCTTTAAGGACTGCCGTAATCTGCCGCCTCAATGCTATGAGCAGGATATGAAGTTCTGGTGGCCTCAATGCGAGACGATCATCGCGACCGCTTACGCCTACAGGCTTACCGGAGACAAGAAATATCTCGAATGGCATAAACTTTCATCCGACTGGGCCTGGAAGCATCTCAGAGATAAAAAATATCCCGAATGGTACGGCTACCTCCACCGCGACGGAACGGTGGCCCAGCCCGCGAAGGGCAATATTTTCAAAGGTCCGTTCCATATTCCACGCATGCTCGTGAAAACATGGGAACTGACCTGCGGGTGTGATGAATGACAGACTGGAAGTTCCGTTTTCAGATGACCGATCCTCTTGCATTAAGTGATGGTAAAGGATATAATATATTGAATATGATTTGTGTTTTCATGGCAAGAGGAATCAAGTTGATGTTGATGATAGCCCTTGGAGCTGTCATTTCGGGTTGTTTTTCGATTGAAAGCGGGTGTCTGAAAGCGACAGGCGAAGAGCATGTGCTTGTTTCCAACTACGGGTGGTATCTTTTTCATTTTATTCCGATAGCCTGCGGTAATGCCAATTCGGAAGGATTTTTGCCTTGGGTTGTTTTCCGTAATGATGTGACGATGGATAAGGTTCAGCACCGGTTTATGGATTACAACCAGAAAAAGGGCGGTTTGGACGTTGTCAATCTTTCTTACAACATTCAGGAATCGGTTTTGTTTGAGATTCCGGGCTCCAATCTGCCGATTCCGCTGCCTTATATTCTTTCGTACAAGGAGATTCAGCTCAGCGCAGTTTTGCGTCCCCGTTCGGAGTCGGTGAAATGAGGAATGTTTTAATTTTTTTTCTTGCCGGATTGTTAATGTCCGGTTGCGCGACCGTTGAGATCAGCGATGAGGGCGGGCGCGAAATGGTTGTAATCTCAAACTCCAGCTGGTATCTTTTCAATCTGATTCCGTTGGCTTCCGGAAATCCTGAAAAAGTCAACAAGGTATCATGCTCTCTTTTTTCCGAGAAGGCGACTTTGGAGAACAATATCAAGATTCTTGACGAAATCGCGAAGGAGTCAGGAGTGAAAACCGTCAAGTCGCTGAAAAGTTTCTGGACCGATGAAAGCATATTCATAATTTTTATGAAACGTCACGTCATTCATACAAGCGCCGAATTTGTATATGACGGGAATGGCAAGGAAAGAAAGTGTAATGAGAATAACGAAAGCGACAGCCAACCTTGAAGCGTACACGCCCGGCGAGCAGCCGAAGTCGAAATCGGTCGTAAAGCTCAATACGAACGAAAACCCCTATCCGCCTTCGCCAAGGTGCGCGAAGGTGTTGAAGTGTTTTGATCTTGATAAGTTAAGGCGTTATCCCGATCCTGTTTTCATGGCGTTGCGCGAGGCTATCGCGACTCTCAACGGTACGAAGGTCGAGAATGTTTTTGTCGGTAACGGTTCTGATGAGATCCTTACTCTCGCGGCACGCGCTTTTGTTGAAAACAGCGAGATTATAGCTTCTCTCGATCCGAGTTATTCGTTGTATAAGACTCTCGCCGCGATCCGAGATGTGAAATGGGTCGGCTCGTCCGCTGATTCGGCGAAAATAGTCATCCCGGACAGCGCTTCTCTTTTTCTTTGGACCAACCCTAATGCGCCGACAGGCGGTTTTGCATCGCCTCAAAAGATATCGTCTTTTGCCCGGAAGTTCAAAGGTGTTGTGATAGTCGATGAGGCGTATGCTGATTTTGCCAAAGAAAACTGCATGAAACTGGCGGTTGCTCCCAGGAATCACAACATTATCGTAATGCGCACATTCTCCAAGAGTTATTCTCTGGCGGGGTTGCGCGTCGGGTATTGCGTAGGTCCGGTCGATCTGATCGAGGCGCTTTACAAGATTAAGGATTCTTACAATGTCGACGCGATAGCCCAGGCCGTCGCTCTCGCGGCATTGAAGGATCGCGCCTATCACGCGAAGACCGTAAAGAAGGTTGTCGAAACCCGCGAATCGTTTACGGCGGAACTCAGGTCTCTCGGATGGGATGTTCCTGAAAGCGAGGCGAATTTCGTTTTTGCGCGCCCTGCGAAGATGCCGGCGCCGGAGCTTTTCGCCGCTTTGCGCGAGCGTAATATCTACGTGCGCTATTTCCCCGGCCCTCTTACGGGCGACAGGCTCCGTATCACAATAGGCACTCCGGCGGAGATGAAGAAACTTCTTTCGACAGTGAAGAAACTCAATGCATAAAAAAGGTGTAAATATGGAAATGAAAGACAGTAGTAAGATCAGACTTATGTCGATAGACGCTCTTCGCGGTTTCGACATGTTTTTTATTATCGGCGGCGCGGGTCTTATCACTATGATCTGCCAGGCGCTTGGATGTGGCGATTGCGGGCTTGTTAAGCAGATGAGCCATGTTCCGTGGGAGGGGCTGCGCCATCATGATACCATATTCCCGCTGTTTCTGTTTTTGGCCGGCGTATCGTGGCCGTTTTCGCTTTCGTCTCAACAGGCCCGCGGGCGGACACCTCTTCAGATCCATTTGAAGATTTTTCAGCGCGCGGCGATTCTCTTTATCCTTGGAATGGCCTATAACGGTGTATTCAGGGAATTCAAACCGGAATTTCGTATTCCAAGCGTTTTAGGCTTTATTGGTCTGAGTTGGGCGATTGGCGCGGTTATTTTTTATCATGTTAAAAAGTCCTGGCTTCGTGGCGTTATAACCTTGGCGCTTCTCTTTGGATATTGGGGCGTTTTGCGCTTTGTTACGGCTCCTGGAGCGCCTGAAGGGTGTGATACATACGCGGTAGAATATAATATCGTTTCGTGGCTTGATCGTACTCTTATGGCTAAGCACATTTTCCGTCCACTTTACGATCCTGAGTCGCTTTTCGCGTTCGCGGGCGGTGTCGCGATGGCGCTTCTCGGCATGATGGCAGGTTCGCTCTTAAAGTCTGAAAAGTTCAGACCCGCTATAAAGACGGCATTTCTTTTTGCCGGTTTTGGAGTTCTTGTCAACTTGGACGCCTTGTTTGTTTACGTTATGGGCGATAAGATTGTAAAGAGCCTTTGGTCCCCCTCGTTCGTCCTTTCCGCCGCGGCGTATTCAACGTTCATGCTGGCGGTATTCTATCATCTTATCGATGTGTGGGGTTTGAAGAAGTGGGCTTTTCCCTTTATGGTGATCGGAATGAATTCTATCACGATCTATTTGATGGTGAGATTTATCTGGTTCGGCGGAATAACCAAATATTTCTTCGGCGGAATCATTAAAGAGATCGGCGAGGCTAGTGCGCTTTGGGCTCCTGTAGCTGATAGGGCTATTAGCATTGTCGTTCTTTGGGTAATTTTATATTTCTTCTATCGTAAGAAAATCTTCCTTAAGGTTTAATTTTAGTATAAAAAAAACGGCTTAACATTTAAGTTAATATGAGTTATTATTTAATAATCTTAGTTGGTGCGGTTCTCGTAAATAATTTCGTGTTAAGCCGCTTTCTCGGGTGCTGTCCGTTCCTGGGCGTCTCAAAGAAGATGGATACCGCCTTAGGCATGTCCGGCGCGGTCGTATTTGTCATGACCGCCGCCTCCGCCGTCACGTGGTGTCTCGATCATTGGCTTTTAAAGCCGAACGGTCTTGATTATATCCATACGCTCGCCTTTATTCTCGTGATCGCCTCTCTCGTTCAGTTTATCGATATCGCGATGAAGCGCTTTCTTCCGCCGCTCCATGCGGCATTAGGAATCTGTCGTCCGCTTATCACGACGAACTGCGCGGTTCTCGGAGCGGCCGAAATAAACTGCAAGCAGGGGTCAGGGTTCGGCGAATCGGTGTTCTTCTCCTTCGCTGCGGCTCTCGGTTTCGGCTTTGCGCTTGTGATTTTCTCCGGTATGCGCGAAAAACTTGAGCATGCGGATCCTCCGCGCTGTTTCCGTGGCATTGCGCTTGCGCTTATCACAGGCGGTCTTCTCTCACTTGCGTTCATGGGCTTTTCGGGACTCGTGAAACTTCCTTACTAAGTTCATTCATCGAGGATTTCAAAATGTTGATAGCAGTCGTCTGTATCGCGTCCATTGGTCTCGTCGCGGCGGTTTCACTCGCCCTCGCGGATAAATATCTGAGCGTTCGCGAAGATCCCC
>JAEIGA010014414.1_pt1 | contig 12031 bp, 4 predicted proteins | sample 9270691 | NCBI WGS metagenome assembly JAEIGA01 (sample SAMN17057246, study PRJNA624740) | gut metagenome | biome: biome; isolation source: fecal sample | host: Bos grunniens | place: China: Xizang | collected 2019
ATCCAAATCTCTCTTCTGTCCCCATGTAACTACCTCTTGTTGGTCCTGGAATATATTTCTTAGCTAATGTATCTCTTAAAGCTATAATTTGTTCTTCATTAAACTGTTCTTCATTTTTATAATCCATTGCGTAAACCATTATCCCAAAACTACAATCCTTTGGTTCTTTTCTTATCCATGCAAAGTTTTCTTCGTTTACTGCAAGATAAAACTCTTCACTCAATGTTAGGTGAAAGCCAAATTTTTGTTTTAACGTTTGAGTGATTTTTGTATTTTCCAGTTTTTTGAAAGCAGCATTCACTCTCTTATGTTCATTTTCGTAAAACTGATTTTTTATAACATCAGAAAATCTTGCCATTAAAGAAAACAAAGAATCTCTGTTATCAACCGAAAATTCAAAATAAGCTTGAGGATACGACTTATAGTCAATTTGTTTCTTTAGTTTATTAGGATTTCCTGCCTTTATATCTATTATAATAATGTTTCTGTGCTTTGTAAACATCTCTGAATTGAAAAATCCTACAGGATTCATTTGAACAATATCAAATAAAGGTTCAGGTTGAGGCAACCATGGACAAGCCTGCATAAAATATTTACCTATAGAATCTTTTATTTCACCTTTATAAACCTCATCAGGTATAACCAAAATAGCCTCTAAAGTTTTTCCTCCAGAAGAAGGTAAACCTTTTGAGTCAATTTCTGCTTGATTTTTTTCTTTAGAACAAGACGTAATTACGACAGAAAATGTCAAAAACATCAAAATAATAGCTAAAAAACCTTTACTTTTCATACTCATTTATCAAATTATTATTTAATTGACGGCAAAATTAAGAATTTCTTTCGTAACTTTGCACCTTAAAATCAATTTTTATGTTAGAGAAATTAGAAGCCATAAACGAAAAATTCCTTGAAATAGAAAATCAAATGAACGACCCTGAGGTAATGAACGACATGAAGCATTACGTCAAGTTAAGCAAAGATTATAAAGATTTACAACCTATCATTGCAGCATACAAGGAATACAAAAACGTATTAGAGAATATAGACAACGCAAAATTCGTATTAAATAACGAAAAAGACGAAGAATTTAGAGATTTAGCAAAAGAAGAATTAAACGAATTAACTCTTAAAAGAGACACTATGGAAGATGATATTCGTTTAATGTTAATTCCTTCTGACCCACAAGACGGGAAAAATGCTATTTTCGAAATCAGAGCAGGTACAGGTGGAGACGAAGCAAGTATATTCGCAGGAGACCTTTACAGAATGTACACTAAATTCTTTGAGAAGAAAGGCTGGAAAGTTGAAGTTGTGGATTTCACAGAAGGAACTGTTGGAGGATACAAAGAAGTTGTGCTTAACGTATCTGGAGAAGGTGTTTACGGACAAATGAAATACGAATCAGGAGTTCACCGCGTACAAAGAGTTCCACAAACTGAAACACAAGGACGTGTACATACATCTGCAGCATCAGTAGTTGTACTTCCTGAAGCAGAAGAATTTGATGTAGAATTAAAAATGAGTGATATCAGAAAAGATACATTCTGTTCTTCAGGTCCAGGAGGGCAATCTGTAAATACAACTTACTCTGCAATTCGTTTAACTCACATTCCAACAGGAATAGTTGTATCATGCCAAGATCAAAAATCGCAAATCAAAAACTTTGATAAAGCATTAGTAGTATTACGTTCACGTTTATTTGAATTGGAATACAATAAATACCTTGAAGAAATCTCATCTAAAAGAAAAACAATGGTATCAACAGGCGACCGTTCTGCAAAAATCAGAACTTATAACTATCCTCAATCAAGAGTAACTGACCATAGAATTAACTGGACAATGTATAACTTACCTGTATTTATGGACGGAGATATTCAAGACGTATTAGACGCACTTCAACTTGCAGAAAACGCAGAACGACTAAAAGAAGCAGTAAGTTAATAAAATACTTAGCAATCATAATAATGAAGAAGAATCTGTCGTTTTCTAATTTACAAAGTTAAAATACAATATATTAAATATGACAAAACACAGATTCTTCTTATTTTTTTTACTTTTTGTAAGCACACTTTCTTTAAATGCGCAATATAGTAATTCAATTTTAGGTCAATGGAGAGACCATCTATCATATTATTCAACTAATTCCGTAAATAAAACCGATAATAAAATATTAGTAGGTTCTGAATCCTCTCTTTTTTATTACAATCCAATAACTAATGAATGCGAACGTTTCTCAAAAGTTAATGGACTATCAGATGCAGGAGTTATACTTACAGCCTACGACCCCAAAACAAAGACTACTATAATCACTTACGAAAATTCAAATATTGATATTGTACAAAATGGAAAAGTGTACAATATTTCAGATATTAGAATAAGAAGTATTGAAGGTAGCAAGGAAATTAATTCCATATATTTTAATAATGCAAAAGCATACCTTTCTTGTGGATTTGGGATAGTTGTATTAGACCTTGTAAGGAATGAAATTTATGATACTTACTATGTTGGAGAAAATAGTTCAAAAATAGAAGTCAATGATGTAGCAATAAATGACACATCTATATTTGCGGCAACCGTGAATGGATTGTTATACGCGCCTAAAAATAGCACTGCACTTGCAGCAAGCCAAACATGGAAACAAGTACCTAACATAGCAAATAGAGGAGTAAGCAATACAGAGATAGCAAGTTTGCTTTCTCTTAGCAATGGGAAATTATTAATTAGCTTACCTATTCCAAATTCTACTTGGAGTGACACATACACTTTTGACGGAGAAAATTGGGAAACTATCTTTGAAAATGAATACATCAAATCCCTAAGACTTTCCGAAGGCAAATTAATAAAGATTGCTTATAGAAGCATGAATATTTATGATGTAAACAATTTAACAAACGGAGGAGAAATCTATCACTTAAGTGATGAATGGAATCCTGTTCACGGAATTAATTTAGATATAAACGATGCAATAATAGACGGAAATGACCTTTGGTTAGCTCATGAAACTAAAGGACTAATTCGTATTCAAAATTACAGACAAGGAACTCATCAAAAAAGCGAACACTTCCCAGATGGGCCAAAAAGCAATCATATTTACACAATCACAGCCTCAGAAGATGGAAAAATATATATTGCACCAGGAGGAAAAACCATACAAAATGCACCTCATGGTCTGTCTTCCGACATTTATACCTTTGACGGCTGGTGGTGGCAATCTCTTTCAGAGGTAGATGGACAAGATACTATTAAAGACCTTCTTAACGTCAGCATAGACCCTAACGACCCTACACATTTAATGGCATCTTCTTGGTGGAATGGGGTTATAGAAATAAAAGATAATAAGATAATCAACGTCTATAATCACTCAAACACAGATAGCGTAATTCAACGACATCCTTATTGTTATAGAATAGCATCAGTTCAATATGATGCTTCTGGAAATTTATTAATTGCAAACTCATTGGTAGAAAATGGTCTTTGTTATTTGAATTACCATAATGAATGGGGAGCATTTGAAACCTACTCATTCGTTGGAGAAAACGAAATATTAGGAATGTGTTTAGACAAATTCTATCACTACAAATTCTTATGGACAAGTAACAATAAGATATTAGTGATGAACAATTATGGAGATAAAATAATACTTGACCCTAATAAAGGTGCTTTAGACGAATCCACAAAAGTAAATTGTATAGTGCAAGATATGGACGGAGAAATATGGATAGGAACAGATAAAGGAATAAAAGTTGCATACGGAATAGAGAACGTTTTCGAAACAAGTGATGGTTTCTATTCTAATACAGAATGTAACAACATTATATATCAAGAAAACGGCATTGCACAATACTTACTTAACTTTGAAAACATAACATGTATAATGATTGACGGAGGAAATAGAAAATGGGTAGGAACAGAACGAAATGGCATTTATGTTCTTTCTGCAACAGGAGGAGAACAAATACATCATTTCACAGCGGAAAACAGTCCTTTAATTTCTAATCGTATCATAAGCATGGCGCAAAACGGCGTAACAGGGGAAGTATTTATTGGAACCGACAGAGGCCTTATTTCATATAAAACAGATGCTATTCAAGGTTCATTAGAAAGTGGTAAACTTACAGCATATCCAAACCCATTAAGACCTCATCATAGTGGCACAATAGCTATAAAAGGTTTTGTAACTGATTCAGACGTTAGAATAACTGATATAGCCGGAAATAGTGTTGCTCATTTAAAATCTGTAGGTGGACAAGCCGTTTGGGACGGAAGAAACTTCAAAGGAGAAAAAGTTGCTTCTGGAGTTTATCTTATCTTTTCATCAGCAAAAGAAGGTAAAGAAACAGCAAGTGGTAAAGTACTCATCATAAGATAAAATGCCTCATTACTGCCAAAAAGCCATAGTCCTTTCAGCAATACCTTATTCAGAATCGAGTTTAATCTGTAAACTTTACACAGAAGAATTTGGTTTAAAATCATATATTGTTCGTTCTGCTAAGAAAAAAGGCTCTAAAACTCCAACTCAACACTTTCAATCTTTGAACATAATTGAGTTTGAAGCATACAACAATAGTCAATCTAAACTAGAAGGCATAAAGTCTTCATCATTAATTTCTGAAAACATATCTATTAGCTTCAGTATCATAAAGAACTCTCTTACTTTCTTTATAGCAGAGATTATAAACCTATCTTTAAAAGAACACAACCCTAATAAAGAACTTTTTGACTTCCTTTATGCTCAAATAATCAAACTAAAAAACTCTAACGATGTGGATTTAGCAGAATTTCACTTAAATTTCATGCTTCTATTCGCTGACTTATTAGGGCTATCCCCTATGAATAACTATTCAAACGAAAATCCGTTTTTCAATCCTATTGCAGGAAAATTCACAAACAATAAAGACATACAATCATTCAATATAGAACAATCATTAATGTTGCATAGACTTATGCAAAACTACAAAGCAAACTCCTCTTGTAGAATATGCAACAACAAAATTCAAAGGAATATCCTATTAGATGGTCTTATAGTTTTTTACACTATTCATATCACAAACAATCAAACAATCAAATCCCATAAGATATTAAGTACCATATTATAATGAAATCAAGAATCATTTTTCTGAATCTTGATTTCAGAAAAATGATTCTTGATTTTAAATATATAATTCTTCGTTTTAATTTTAAGATTTATTCAACTATCAATTTTTGAGTACTAATTGTTTCACCAGCTACAATTCTAACATAATAAACTCCACTTGACATTGCACTTAAATCTAATATGTATTTACTTGCATTTGCTTTCATTATTGCCTCACTTACAATTCTTCCTTGCAAATCAGTAATAATGATTTTCGCATCTGTATTTAAACCTTCAATACATAGACTTGCTTGTTTGTGAGATGGGTTTGGATAAATATATGCTTTTATTGTATTTGTAATAGTTTCATTCAATCCCAACAGAGTAAAAGATTTCACTTCTCCATAAGCAATACCTGCTTCGTTTGCAATATACGCTTTAAAGAAATAAGTCTCTCCTTCTACAAGATTATTAACAATGGCATTGAATGTAGGATTTACATTTTCTACAACAATATTTTGAACACCCTCATCTTCTAATTGAAAATCTGCTATTGTAGATAGAGCAAAGCCAAGCGTAAAGTTATCAGAATCTCCTGAATTTACCAATATTCCATTTAAAGTAGCAGATGTATTAGTTATCTGTGTTGCAGACTGTGTTGTTACTTCCCCTAATACAACACCTTCAGTTGTTGTAAAACTTATTGCTATCCAAGCCGATTGTTCTACTTCACATATAGACCTTACCTCTACTATGTACTGTGTTGTAGGAGTTAATCCTGTAAGAATTTTGCTTGTACTTGTAAGCACTTCTGCTTCTCCCCCATTTATCTTCAATTCATAAGTGTCTGTTGAACCTTGCCAACTAACTTCTGCAGTAGTCGATGAGATATTTGTTGCACTTAATTCTATTGGAGCTTCACAAGGCTCTACCTCTTCTATGATTGGACCTATATATAAGTTATCTATGTACAAATTATTATCGCCATTATAAACAGTACTTTCTCCATAGAATCCTATCTTTATCAATCCTGATAAAGGAACCTCAAAATCATCTTGAAGCAAATAAGTAATCCTTGTAAAGGAAGTATCATTAAAATCAGAGAAATTATGTTCCGTATCATCGTCTGCATCTGTAAATATCATAGCATTTTCTCTAGACCAAGTCAATCCTCCATCTATTGAAACAACTATAGCAAACACATCATCTGGTGCTGGTTGTGGTTCATCGTCTGAAACAGAGTATGACCTCAAAGCTACATCTAAAGATAATTGATAAAGATTTCCACTATTGCCCAAGTCTATTTGAGGACTTATTAGCCAATGCTGCCTAGCATTATCTCCATAAATATTGATTTTCATCTTTGATGTAGAATCATCTCCAATAATATCATTTGATTGGAACCAATATTGCTCATTATTTATAAAGGTAACATTTTCTGTTAATAATCCTCTAGCCGTATTCCAACAAATATCCCTTGCAACATCTGTATCAAACGTTTCCTCATAAGGAATTTGTATTAAAGGACATTCCGTAGTAAATATAATTTTTCTTGAATGAGCAGATTCTGTTTCTCCACAATCTGCAGTCACATACAAACTATAAGTTGTAGAAGGTAATAAGTTATTCAACTCTACAGATAAGTCACTAACAGATACTGAAGAATAAGTACTTGCACCTAATGTTTTATAATACACATTCCATTGATTATGATTTGCATCTGCATCTTCCCATAAAATTATTGCACTATTACCTATTATTTCTGCAACTTCAGGTACAGATGTAGGAGGAGTACATGTTGTAGTATATAAAGACACATTGTCTATTGCTGCAGGTATTAGAGTATCTTGTTCAGAAGTATATCCCCATGTCAAAAATACCAAACGCTTATCTCCTCTTATATTATCCAAAAATATCTTTTCATTTTGCCAAGAGTCAGAAGCATAAAGCAATGTTACTCTTTCTTCTTCCGCTGGAAAAGCATTTGTCGGAGGAGTATCGTATGTTGTTAAATAAACTGCAAGTCCTGTATTAACAACTTCCCCTGTTGAACGTCCTCTAACTTTCCAATCAAAAGACAATTCAAACAAATCATCTGTTTCACCAAATGAAAAATCTTTCCATATATAAGAATAAGTTATGTTTGATGAAGATTCAGCAGAATAAGTCAAACCATTATCCGAAGAAATATAAGCTGCAGAAGGAGTATTTGTTGAGGTAGCATTTCCTATTGTCCAAATATTATTTGTTTCGTTCTGTGTAGTATGCCAAGTGCTTGCATCAACTGTATCATTAAACGATGTTGAGTAAGGAATTGAAGCTCCAGATTCTTTTGTTGTAAATCTTGCTATTGCCCAAGGAGAAACAATAGAGTTACCACATACACTTCTTACTCCAAATATATAATCTGTTGTAGGCAATAAGCCACTCACATCTATATTCTCTGTAGTTGAAATAACTATAGGAGTTATCGTATTAAGCAATTCTTCATCTGTTCCTGCTACTACTACATATTCCCAAGTTGTTGCACTTCCCCATGTTTTGAAACATGCTTCTGCAGCAGTTGATGTAATTCTTGAAATTTCTATTCCATAAGGCATTTGACACTCGCTCCATTCCTCAATAGATATATCATCAATAAAGATTATGTTGTTTAAATTATAAGCAGAAGTCTCTCCATAAAAGGCAAATCTTACCTCACCTCTTAAAGCTTGATTATTTACATCAACTAACTTATATGCATATCTTGTCATTTGATTATTTAAATCAGAAAAATTATGACTTGTATCTGCATCTCCATCAGCAAATATTATACTATTATTAATATTCCAAGTTTCACCAGCATCAGTAGAAACCAATACAACAATCTTATTACTTGAACTTAAATTCTCATTTCTTGCTCCTAAATCAAAAGCTATTTGCTTTATACTTGAACCATCACCCAAATCAATTATTGGAGACATTGCCCAATGATTTCTTGTTGCTGAAGACAAATCTAATTTTAAAAAACTTGAAGCCTGATTTCCCATATTTTCATTCTCTATTTTCCAAGTATTAGATATAGAAGTAAGTTGAGATGTTGTCGTTGTACCACTTTGAGAAAGATTTCCAGAATAAATATCCCAACAAGAAGGAGAAGCCAATACATTAGTTTCAAAATTTTCAAACCAAGGCGCTTCAACTATTACACAAGGAGTAGTTATAGTCTGAAGTTCTGAATAAGAAATTTCAGTATTTGAACACATTACTCCTATTTGAAAATCATAAATTGTTTGATATTCTATTCCTTCTGTTATAGTATAAGGGAAACTATTTTCAGTTAAATTTTCTATTTCTATATAGTCTGTAGATTGATTTGCTTTATATCTAATACTATAATAAATTCCTTCGTTAATTTCATCATTAATATCTATAATTATTGTAGGACTAATTGTATCTACAAAGTTAAGAGACATATTCACATTTGAAGAACAACTACGAGAGGTTAGCTGAATATTATCTATAATTCCTGCAGGTTGAGTTCCTAAAATATGGTCATTTTTCCATCTAAACACCAAATCATAAACACCTAAATAAGAATTTGATAAAGCTTTTCTATAAGTTTTCCATTCAGCACTTCCTGACAAATATGTATTTCCATTATATGATATTATATTATAAACTTCGTTAAGAGTATCTCCCTGAGGAATTAAATAAACTGATAAATTATCATACTCTCCTTCCCCTTCACATTTCCAATCAAAAGAAAGCTCAAATTCTGCAGATGGAGCAAAAGACACAGGAAATGAAGCAAAGGACTCTGCTACTATAGTTTTATTATATGTAGCTGTTGCTCCATTATCTTGAGAAACATACAAAGCTTTACCATTAATAGATGTAGATGTATTGTTTTCTGCATTTCCAACAACCCAAGGATTTGTTGTTCCTGTAAAAGTCATTATTGGTATTGTTTCGGTAGTATCAAAGTCCATTGAAATAGGTAATGAATAAGCAAAAGGTATAGTTTTTATAATAGGACTTGTCCATTCCCCTCCACAGTTTTGCTTTACTGCAAAAGCGTAAGTTGTTCCCGTTGTCAATCCTTCTACTATAAAAGGAAGCTCATAATTAGCAGGTATTGTTAATGTAGTAGCATTATTTATATTAAATACACTATCCACTCCTATTGGTGCATAAGCAAGTATTACACCCGCTTGAGAAATATTTCCAGTGTTATAAGACACTAAAGCCGATTGTGAAGCAGGTCTTACAGTGAAGCCATAAACATCTGGACAAGCAGGTATTGAACTTATAGAAAAGTCATCTACATAAAACGATTGCGAAGCTTCTCTAATCACTAAAGCTATACGAACATCTCCTACATAAGAGTTTAGTAAAGCTTCTGCTGTTTCCCATTCGTCAATACTTGCATTTGCAGTATTAAAACTTGTAAGCAAAATAAAGTTTGCAGTATCCGACATTGATGAATAAGAAAATGAACTATCAAGAATATAAACATCAATTTTCGGAAGATTAACAGAACTATTAGGCAATCTATATTTGAAATTCAAACGTTCATTTCCTGTTAATTCAAAAACAGGACTTATTATCCATTCTGAAAAACCTGAAGATGTAGAAGCAGTTGTCCCTACAAAACTTAAAGCAGGAGAATTATTGACTCCTTCATTAGAAGCAGAAGACCAATAATAAGCTCCATTGCTTTTAACATTAAACCAACAATTAGGCGCAGGTCTATTTCCCATAAACACATCAGGAGAGTCAATAAAAGAATAGAAGTTTTCTATATACGGAAATTCACTTATAGGATTACACAATGTATACCTTATATAAGTATCAGAAACAAATGCTTGCTCTGATTCACCACAAATAGCTTTTACTCTAAACTCTACATTTGAAGCATATGACAAATCACCAAACTCAATAGGACTTGTGCTTTGCACATTATTCCAAACAGTATCTCCAACATATCTATACTCTACCAAGTATTCTGCATTATCATTCAAAGAATCCACTACATCAATTCTCATAGCAACGGATTCTCCTTCATCTTGCATTGTTACATTAAAGTTATTAACTCTTGCACATGGGGTAGAAAATATACTAATATTGTCAATAGCAGCAGGAGGATTTACTCCTCCTGCATTATCATTTCGCCATGCAAATATCAATTTATAATTCCCTGCTTGCAAATCATTAGGAAAAGGAATACTTACTCTTTTCCATTGATTATTAGTTGAGAAATCTTGATAAATCACACGATTTATTCCAGATTCATCAAAAGGAGATAATAATATCATTAAATAATCATAGGTGTTTTCACCAACTGATTTATAATCAAAAGTAAGTCCATAATAATTACCTTGTTCTGCATGCATTAAAACATAAGCATCAGCAACAGAAGTCGTTGATATGCTATATGAATTTGTTGTTCCATTAGTACTACTTATATATAAAGCATTCCCTGTTGTTAATTCCCCGTCTTCATTAAAAGTATTATTAACTGCAGAACCTATATACCATTTATTAACATTAGGATTATCAAAATACCAATTTGAAACCATTGATAAATTATCAAAATTCTGTTCATAAGGTATTGAAATAAAATTATCCTCTGTTGCAAGCGTCTCAAAATCTTTAACAACTTCCGAACTAATTCCACTACTGCATATACTCCAAATCTTAACTTGATATCTTGTATATGAGTCAAGCCCCGTTAAAGTATAAGAATTAGCACTTATATTTTCACTTACCAATTCCCAGTCTTCTTCTGTCACTTTTTTATATGCAAGACCAAATAAAGCAGAAGCTTCATCAGCAGGAATCCAACTTACTATTGCTGTTTCATACCCCATTGTTTCAGAAGCAATTTGTACATTAGAAGGTGGATAACAAAACTCTCCTAATTCTCCATATTCTATTTTAATTACAGGACGCTCATCTCTATAACCCGATTGTGGAGTAAGAACGCTATTTATTGTATATGATTGAGCGTCATTAAAAGTAGATAAAACAGAGTTTGGTTCTGTGCTTATTTTATAGGATAAAGCACCTCCATACCATGAAGTTCCATCTCTTATAAAACATATCAACAAATTATCTTCTCCTGAATAGTTAAAAGGATTTGTTAGTGTAAAATTAACCCAACCAACAGCATTTTGGTCCAATCCTGTATATACTTCTACAAAGCCCTCAGGAGAAGAATAGGTTGTTAGAGTATTATCCGAAACTTCTTTCATATAAATCTTAACCGTTCCATCACTCCAATCCCCTTGTGTGCAATAAAAACTAATACTTGTAATAGTTCCTGCCTGCAAATCCTCAGATTTGTAAAGCATTTGAGTATAAGAATCCTCATATAGATGATATGCAGGATAATATTGCGATGTTTGAGTAGATGTTGTATCTCCTACAATTATTGTATTTTGAGATGATAATTGTAGTGTAAAAACAAGTGTCGTTAAAAATACTAATAATCTTTTCATATTTAATGTATTAAATAAACAAAAGGAAATTGCAAAATTATCATATTTTTACTTGATAGCAAAACATCAAGAGTTGATTTTCTATTTTCAAGACTTGATTTGTTATTTCTTTGTTTTATTCTATTATTTCTTTGTGAAAATTCATTTTTTCTTTGTGAAAATGGATTTTCTCTTTAAAAAAATGATTGGGAATCTTTGAAAAAGCAATCTATAGGAATAAAAAAAGAGGGCGACTCTTTGAATTGAATCGCCCTCTTGTAGTTATTTGATTGTTGAAAGGTTATTCAACTATCAATTTTTGCGTACTGATTACGTTGTCAGTTACTATTCTGATGTAGTAAACTCCACTTGCCATTTCACTAACGTTGATTGTGTAACGGTTTGTGCCTGCATTGATTTGGTCTTGACTTAGGATTCTTCCTTGTAAGTCACTGATTACTATCTTAGCGTCTTGGTTCAATCCGTTGATTTGTAG
>JAEIGA010014415.1_pt1 | contig 12031 bp, 13 predicted proteins | sample 9270691 | NCBI WGS metagenome assembly JAEIGA01 (sample SAMN17057246, study PRJNA624740) | gut metagenome | biome: biome; isolation source: fecal sample | host: Bos grunniens | place: China: Xizang | collected 2019
TACAAAGATACTTTGATGAGTTTTGTATGCGTTATAATCATCGCAAAGTTTCTAATGCTCAGAGGTTTGAATTTATGATGTCAAACTCTAATGTTCGTATAACTCAAAAGCAAATTGCTGCATAATGAAGACAAAGAAAGACAAGCATTATATTCCGATTCTAGACCAACCAATAGAAGAATTGAAAAAGCCTATTGGGGAGAAAGTGGATTTTAATGCTGTAATGAAGAAAGCCTTATCCTATAATGTGAAAAAGAAAGGTGGCAAGAAATAGCCACCCTTCTAATCATTTGTTTGTGGTGTGGATGAGTTCTTCATTCTCGGAATAAACACCACCTATTACTTTCACACCATAAACTTTCTCAATAGCTAAATTTAGATGTTTCATATACAAGCCAGCTATAATACTAAGTGATTCATTCATAATTTTCTTTGTATTATGTTTATACGCTGAACAGTCGTCAAATTGCCGTTTGACGATGCAAAGATACAAAGAATTTATGAAAAAAATGGGAGCCATCTGTGAAGACAGCTCCCATTTTTAGTTCTTATTTTGTTTCTTGCGTTCTATTTCTTTTTTACGCAACCAAGCAATAAATGGAGTGAAGAGTAAAACAAAACCAAGATAGTACCATATTGGTAATTTTATCCCTTGTATATCTGTTACTATAAATATTCCTATTGCGCTTATTAATGACGACAAAAAACCATAACCTAAATATTTCCTCATAACATATTATCTTATTATAGAATTATGTAAATTCCAAAACATTTTGTCGTGATACGAATCCGCTAAACTCCATCCATACCAAAAGTTCAGTCCAAACCAAAATAAAGAGCATAACCCAGCCAAGAGTTTCCTCTTCGGTATAATCCAATTCCTCATCATATTCTAATGATTTAGAACATGCAAGGACTATAATACCAATCAGTCCTGTTAGCAAACAATTGATAAACCATAGCCAACCTCTTCGATTACGTTTCTTTGCCATGCTATAACCAGCTATGGCAAGAAAAATTGGAAGAATGATTCCAATTAAAACTCCAATGTCATTTACATTCATAATGGCGAATTTTACAAGGCTCTCCGTGGGCAGACGATTGGAGAAATTTTACAATGTTTATTAGTGAAAAGAACGTGGACTGCCACCTTGCATCCTTGTAGGTATCGCCAAACACCTGAATACACGCACGGCATGCAGCCCACGTATATGAGCTGCTCCGTGCCTCGTGTATTCTTTGTTTTTTGATTGGCGATTTTTACAAGGAATGAGGCACATTCTCTATTATTTCCAAACATTGTCTTAAAAGACTGTGCAAAGGTACTGAATTTCTTTGTATTTTTGCTTACCTCACTTCGCTTTATGATAAAAATTAGGTTATTTACGTTGGGATTCAAACCATTTAGCAAAATACTCTTGAAACTCTTTAAGGTTATTGAATTTGCTATGGTCAAACCTCAAGCCAGTGATTTGTTCAAATCTCTCAATGGCTATCAAATCCAAAAATGGGAATTTTAGGTTCAATTCTTTCTCTGTGAATATATGCCCTTTCGTTTTTACTCCGTTACCGATAATCTTCATAAGATGTTTCAGAAGTGTGCTTGTCGCTGAGTTACAAGCAACCTCGCTACTGATACTGCTATCGCTAACAGAAAGTACTGACATCGGTCTTTCAATTGAGTAGAATGCTTCAGAGAAATGTTGCTTGAAATTTCTGTATCCTACAACCCTTATGTCATATGTGAGCCATCTCCTTGCTCATTCCAATCTATGATAATTCTTGATTCGTCCATAACACATTTGTTTTTATTTTATAGAACTTTGTAGCACAAAAAAAAAGAGGATATGTAACATATCCTCTTTTTTGTCTATTTGGAATTACTTTTTATTGGAATATTCGTTATTTTATTAGCGACACTCTCATTTAATTGGGTATTTATATAATTCATTTGACCGCTTATTTCCTCCTGTCTATCATCAATACTTTCTAAACGGTTTAAAATCGTTTCCAAATTCTCATTCAACTTGTTTCCTGTCTTTGTTAAATTGTCTGATGTAGAAGTTATGTTACTTGCTGCAGAATTTATTTTCTCAAACTGTTGTTGAATTTGAACATTGGAGGTATAAGTGTATAATATTGCAAAAATTGATAGCGTAATTGATAAGATAACAGAAGCATATGAGATATACTCCATAATGTCATTAGCACATAATATCCTATCAGTGAGTATATATGCCACTAAAGCAATTATAATAGCACTTAACAAACAAATAAGCCACCAAAAATGTGGAGAGTTATTATCCTTAACAGACATAAACTTATTGATTTATATATTCACGCCTAAACTCATTGATAACAATATCAAGAATGCTGATTACCCTTGTAAACAAATCATTTGCTCTTTCTTTTGAATAGAGAAATTGTTCAACTGACAACCAAACAGATTTATCCCATAGACTTACCTTAACAACCTTAAATTTGTTATTGTAATCATTAATAATAGTATGAATATCAACCCCATTTTTAAGATTATCAGTTGTGGCTATATTGGGCAGCAATAAACGGATATAATATTGGTCGCTTTCATCAGTTACAAACAAAAAGAATAATCCTTTATATTCAAAGGAGATAGTATTGTTTTCTTCTTTTATATTTGATACATCTGATAGTAACGATAGATAATTACGAAATTCTACAAGCATATCTACTTTTCGTTTTTTCTGCAAAGATAGTTTTTTTTCAGACATCGAGCAACGGATTTTACATTCATTAAACAAAAAAAAGATTCTTTTTTATAGAAACTTTGTTTTGAATGCAAATATAAACGCATAACCAAGCCTAATGGTTGCGGAATTAACAATTTATGTACGCCACTCTTTTTAGGGTAAAGTCATATAAACTCACCAAAAATAATTGGAGCTGACTTGAAATTAACGGGAACTTACCAGAAACTAATTGGGAGTAATTAGAAACGAACTCGGAGTAATTTGAAATTAACTGGGAGTTAATAAAAACTAATTGGGAGTTAATAAAAACTAATTGGGAGTTAATTTTCATTAACTCAAATACCATTATTTGTTTGTTTCAAAGTTTACCGGACAGCAATAATAAATTATAATTAAAGTTGGAAACTCCCCTCTGACACTTTTATTAAGTTGTTGAGAGGGGAGTTTTTATGTGCATTAGGTAAATTCAAAAATACCGGGCAGCCCACATTAATCTGCCCGGTATCGTATTTATAATTCTATTGCTTAATGATTCGCGGAAACTAATATATATATATACGTTAAAGCAGAATTAACTTTTCAAACCAATTACTTGCGCATTTCTTCAATAAGCGTTTTCATTCCCTTGATTTTTTCTCCCTTAATGAGTTGAAGCGCTTGCTTGATAGCTGTGCGGGAAATCGCGACGTAGGCATAGTTGGGAGCAACGTCTATGCGTCCGATGTCGGTGGCGGTGCACCCTCCCTTTTTACAGAGAAAACCTACGATGTCCATCTTGGAGAGTTTGTCACGTTTGCCTCTTCCGATGTAGAGCGTGGTCCACTTTGAGGGAGTCGCTTTGGCTGTGAGGTGATCAACGCAGAGCGTTTCTGCTGATTGGGGGTAGTAAGAGGGGAGTGTTTCTTCAGGTCCGAGAATGAGGTGAATTTCTCCGCTTGAAGTCCATCGCGCTGTGCGCCCGGATCGGTGGGTGAGAGTTTCTTCGTCGGCGGGGAGGTGGTAGTGGATGACGGCTCCAACCTCGGGTATATCGAGTCCTCGTGCTGCAAGGTCGGTGGCAACGAGTACGTTATTGCTACCTGCTCGGAATTTATAAAGCGCTCGCTCACGGTCTTCTTGTTGCATGCCGCCGTGGTAGCAAGAGATTTCAAATTTGTGGGATTTTAAGAATGTAGCGATGCGCTCAGCACTTTCTCGATGGGCAACAAAAACGATTGAGGGAGTACCTGCTATGTGGGTCAGTAATTGGGCAAGCGTGTTAAGTTTGTCTTTTTCTGGAGAAGGAGTAACGTACCATGTCACCGTATTTTGTGAAGCCTCCTCATTTGAGGTTGGGAGGTAATTCAATATTTGCGCATTGCTCCACTTGTTAAAGAGGTATGAATCGCCTTGCTCGTTGGCATTAAGACATGTAGCAGAAGTGAAGATAACTTGCTTAATGAACTTGAGTTGCTTCATGATGGATTCCATTTCTGCTTGGAAACCTAATTCAAGGCATTTATCAAATTCATCAATGACGAGTGTTGTTACCAGTCCACCGATGATATTCTCTTTTGTCAAATGGTCGTTCAGACGCCCTGGGGTGGTAAAGACGATGTGGGGTTTTATGGCACCAAGTTTGCGGTGTTCCTCCATAGTGGGGCGACCTCCATGGAGTGCTAATGAGCGATAGGGTGTCTTCATACGCTTGAAGACTTCATCCGTTTGTTGTGCGAGTTCGCGTGAGGGGACAATAGCGATGATTTGAAGGTTGTGCTCTTGTTTTGCTTTTTCTAATTTTTCAACTAAAGGGAGCAGGAAGGCCATTGTTTTACCACTTCCTGTGGGGGAGAGTAGTACGATGTCTTTTCCTGTCGCAACTTCGTCGTACATATTTAGTTGCATGGGAGTGAGTTGTGTAAATCCCATGCGTTGGAGTATCTCTTGATGCTGCATTTGTATTAAAGCATTTAAGGTGAGAAGTCCTGTTTTAGAACTCCTCACCCATAGTTGTTTCGTGTGTTTATCTTTCTTCTAAAGGCACATAACTCATTTCGTCCACCACGCAACGGTAAGCGGGACGGATGATGCGTTTGCCCTCGAAGTTGAGTTCCTCATTGCGGTGTGCACACCAACCAACGATACGCGCCATAGCGAAGAGGGGCGTGTAGATTTCCTGGGGTATGCCAATCATGTCGTATACAAAACCGGAGTAGAGGTCAATGTTGGCACAGAGTTTCTTCTTATCGCCACGCACTTCGTAGAACGTTTCAATGGCGAGGCGTTCAAGGCGTTCAAGGAAGGCAAATTCGCGGTCGCGACCCTTTTCGTGTGCCAACTCACGCGCCATTTCCTTGAGGAGGAGCGCACGAGGGTCGGAGAGGGTATATACGGCGTGGCCGATACCGTAAATAAGTCCCGCACGATCGTAAACTTCCTTACGAAGCAAGCGGGTGAGGTAACGCTTGATTTCCACTTCATCTTCCCAGTTGCAGATGTTCTTTTTCAAGTGTTCCACCATGTCGGTCACTTTAATATTAGCACCACCATGCTTGGGACCTTTCAGTGAACCGATACCTGCAGCAATAGATGAATAAGTGTCGGTGCCCGTTGATGAAGTTACACGCACCGTAAAGGTAGAGTTGTTACCCCCGCCGTGTTCAGCGTGGAGGATGAGCAGGAGGTCGAGCGTACGCGCTTCAAGGTTGGTAAAGCCCTTACCTTTAAGCATGTATAGGAAGTTTTCGGCAATAGAGTAGTTTGCCTGTGCATGGCGGATGTGTAGCGAACGACCTAATGACTTGTGGCGCAACATGTTGTAGGCATAAGCGATGATGGTGGGGAATTTAGAAACGAGTTCCACACTCTGACGCATAAGGTTGTCGCGTGAAGTGTCATCGGGGGTTGTGTCGAAGGTGTAGAGTTCCAATACGCTTCGCGAAAGGATGTTCATGATGTTGTTACCTTCGAGTTCAATGATGTGGAGAATGGTCTTCTGCTCCAAGGGCATATTGTCAATAAGCAGAGCGCGGAAGTCTTGAAGTTCTTCGGGGTCGGGCAACTTTCCGGAAAGGAGGAGGTAGGCAATTTCTTCAAATCCAAAGCGCTTCTCGTTCATGATAGCATGGGCGAGGTCCTGAATCTCATAACCACGATAGTAAAGCTGTCCATCAATGGGCTTAAGGCCTTCAGCGGTGCGCTCATAACCGACTACATTACCGATGTTGGTGAGTCCCACCAGGACACCAGTACCGTCTTCGTTGCGGAGACCACGCTTCACGTCTAATTTCTTAAACAAGTCCGCATCAATCTTGATGCAACTCTTCATCTCGTCTGAAAGTTTGTAGACAATATATTCCTTCTTTTTCATTATGTGTGTCTTCGTTTAGTTATAGAATGTGGTGAGGGTGGGACTATGCTTGGATGAGTTCTACAAGCTTATCCGCAAATTCCTTTGTGCCTAGTGGCTTGCCGTTCTCCATGAAGCGTGCCAGGTCATTGGTGGCAAATCCGCTTTCAAACGAGGTTTCCAATGCGTTGTTGATGCATTGGGCTGCTTCCTTCCAACCTAAGAATTCAAGCATCATTACAGCTGAAAGAATGATGGAGCAGGGATTGGCCATGTTTTGACCAGCAATGTCTGGAGCTGTGCCGTGAGTGGCTTCAAAGATGGCGGTGTTAGTAAGGTAATTGATGTTGGCGCCTGGAGCTATGCCGATGCCCCCTACCTGCGCCGCAAGCATGTCGCTCACATAGTCACCATTGAGGTTGAGCGTCGCAATGACGCTGTAGGCTTCGGGTTTGAGTAATGCGTTTTGTAGGAAAGCGTCGGCAATACAATCGTTGATCTTGAGTTTGCCACTCTGCAGGGCATCCGCAAATTCTCGCTCTGCAAGTTCGTATCCCCACTTCTTGAATCCACCTTCGGTAAACTTCATAATATTCCCCTTGTGTACGAGGGTCACAGAGGGGTGGTTATTTTCAAGCGCATAAAGACATGCTGCACGTACGAGGCGCTCGGTGCCTTCTTTTGACACGGGCTTGATGCCAAAGGCTGACGTTTCGGGGAAGCGCACCTTGTTTACCCCCATTTCCGTATGCAGAAAGTTATACACCTTCTGCGCTTCGGGAGTGCCAGCAGCCCATTCGATGCCGGCATAGATATCTTCGGTATTTTCGCGGAAGACTACCATATCCACACGTTCGGGATGCTTTACGGGAGAATCAACGCCCTTAAACCACCTTACGGGGCGCTGACACACATAGAGGTCGAGTGTTTGGCGCAGGGTTACGTTTAAGGAACGCATGCCACCTCCAACGGGAGTCGTAAGCGGTCCCTTAATACCAATCTTATACGTTTGGAATGCTTCCAGCGTCTCACCGGGCAGGTAAGTGCCCTGCGTGTTGAACGCTTTTTCGCCAGCGAGCACTTCTTTCCAATCAATTTTTTTACTACCGCTGTAACACTTTTCTACGGCGGCATCAACTACTTTGAGCATTGCGGGCGTGATTTCGGCACCAACGCCGTCGCCCATGATATAGGGGATGGTATTTGTTTGCATAAAATTTGTTTTAGAGTACAGATTACAGGGTACAACAGACTGAGTACAGAGTACAACTGCTATACAGCGTATGTTTAGACCAAATTTATCCAAGTATTTATTCTCCGCATGGAGTTGTACTCTGTTCGTTATACTTTGTCCGTTGTCTGTTGTCTGTTGACTACTTATTCTTCATATTCAGCGCCGCCCCCGCCTTAAACCATTCAATTTGTTGCTGGTTGTAAGTGTGCTGCACTTCGATGATTTCACACGTATCGTCGGCATGATGGAGTGTTAGTGTCAACGTATTGCTGGGTTGGATTGCTGAAACATTGATGCTCAGACGGTCGTCTTCCTGTACCTTTTCGTAATCAGCGGGGTACTTAAAGGTAAGGGCGAGTACTCCTTGCTTTTTCAAGTTCGTCTCGTGAATGCGCGCAAAACTCTTGGCTACAATGGCATGGATGCCGAGGAAGCGGGGTTCCATTGCCGCATGCTCACGACTGCTGCCTTCTCCGTAGTTATCTTCTGCCACAACAATGCTACCGCCCTGCTCTTTGTAGTCGAGTGCGGCCTTATGTACGGTAGTCACTTCGCCCGTCGCTTGATTTTTTACGGCATTAGTTTCCCCCGTAAAGGCATTAACAGCACCCATGAGGCAGTTTTCAGAAATATTTTCGAGGTGACCGCGGAAGCGCAACCAGGGACCAGCCATAGAGATGTGGTCGGTAGTACACTTGCCCTTCGTCTTAATCAAGAGGGGGAGAACTGAGAAATCCTTTCCGTCCCACGCCTTAAAGCGCTCCAATCGTTGCAAGCGCTTGCTTTCGGGATTGATATAGGGTTCGTCAGCACCATCTTGGGGTGCAACATACCCGTTGTCGCAAGTGGCGAATCCCGAAGAGGGCAACGCTTCGCCTTGGGGAGTAGCAAACTTGAACGCACCGATTGCGTCGGTAATGGGGTTGAAAGTCAACTTGCCTGAGAAGGCCAGCGCCACCGCCATTTCGGGCGACACGATGAAGGCATGCGTATTGGGATTGCCATCTGCGCGCTTCGCAAAGTTGCGGTTGAAGGTCGTCACAATTGTGTTGCGTCGGGTGGGGTCGGTAGTCTTGCGCTTCCACTGTCCGATACAAGGACCACAGGCATTTGTCATCTCTATCGCCCCTGCCTCGCGCAATGTTTGCAACAAACCGTCGCGCTCCGCCGTCTCACGAATGAGCTCCGAGCCAGGGTTGATGATGAGTTGCGCCTGGGGTTGTAGTCCCGCTTCCAGCGCCTGACGTGCTAAGGAGGCAGCACGCATCAAGTCTTCATACGAAGAGTTGGTGCACGAACCAATCAGCGCAACCTCTACCGCCTCGGGGTAATCATTAGCCTTCACATATTCCTTCATAGCGCCCACGGGAGTTGCCGCGTCGGGGGTGAAGGGACCATTTATATATGGAGTGAGTTCCGAAAGGTTGATGTCAATCACCTCGTCGTAATAGCGCTCGGGATGTTCCGCCACTTCGGGGTCGGCACACAAATCCGCCGCCACACCGTTTGCCAACGCTGCCACCTCCTCACGCCCTGTAGCGCAGAGGTATGCCGCCATTTTTTCGTCGTAAGGGAAGATGCTCGTGGTGGCGCCCACCTCGGCACCCATATTACATATCGTTGCCTTGCCCGTACATGAAAGCGTCGCTGTGCCCTCGCCGAAATATTCGATAATGGCATTCGTGCCGCCCTTAACGGTAAGTATGCCCGCAAGTTTGAGAATAACGTCCTTTGGCGACGCCCATCCACTGAGCGCTCCAGTGAGGCGCACACCGATACGGCGGGGAATGCGCAACTCCCATTCCATACCCGTCAAGACGTCTACGGCATCTGCGCCACCTACGCCGATGGCAATCATGCCCAACCCACCCGCATTTGGCGTGTGCGAGTCGGTGCCAACCATCATACCGCCCGGGAAAGCATAATTTTCTAACACCACCTGATGGATGATGCCCGCTCCAGGCGCCCAGAATCCCATGCCGTAGCGTGCCGCAGCGCCCTGCAGAAAGTCATACACTTCCGCATTTTCGCGCAGTGCACAGGGTAAGTCCGCCTTACTGCCGTCACACGCGCAAATCAAGTGGTCGCAATGAATCGTGGCAGGCACGGCAGACTTGTCCATACCGGCATTCATAAACTGCAGCAACGCCATCTGCGCGGTTGCGTCTTGCATCGCCACGCGGTCGGGACGGAAGTTGCCGTATGTGGTATCAATAGAAGAAGTGGGCGTGTAAAGGTGGGCAAAAAGAATTTTCTCTGAAAGTGTTAATGCCCCCCCCTTACGGTTACGAATTTCAGCCACACGCTGCGAAAAAGTCGCATAGTGGCGGCGTATAAAGTCAATGTCAAAGGTCATAGTTTATGTTTGTGTTTGTGTGTTCAAAAGTTTAGCGCAGCATGACAATTTGTCATAGCGCGCTCGCAAAGTTATAATAAAAATGCTAAAATCAAAGGTTTTTACTTGCATTTTTCTCTGCAGAACTAATATTTCTTGCATTTTGTCAATGCTATTTACCCGTAACTATGTAATCCCCCAAGAGGTAGGTTACTCCGAGGTATCTTGTCCTGAATACTAATCAGCGGTATAAAACCTTGTGTGAGGTATTTTTCAAAGAAAGTGTAATAACAAAAGACAGCAACGAGAGAATTAATGATAAGAAATGTGCGTGTAGTTGGAGAAGTTTTTATCTCGATTTGTGTGAACTATTTCTTGCGGCACTTATTCCAAAATCTATGCCCCATCCCAACGATTGCCGTAACGTCACTGCGCAGGTGAAGTTTACCACTGGAGGCGTGTAACTGGTAAACGCATAACCTACTGCGTTCAACATAAAAGGGGGCAACGGATTTTCCGGAAAATCCGTTGACCCCATAAAAGTAATACTGAGTAGGACTATGAGTGGCTTTTCCATATCTTACGCCTGATGCATTCCTGGCAAGCATAAATAAGAACAACGATGCCCCATAAAGTGTGAAACCATAGGGCATTGTATATGTGTGCGTGAACTATTCCTATTCCAAATATACGCAGTAGTAAATATCATGCGGCACTATAATCGTTTGTCTCGGTGATTTCTTGTATTCTTGTACTTCGATTACTTGTCAACTAAAAAATCAAAACTCTCTAAACGCCTCGTTTGCACACTGCTTAATGGCGATGCACTCCATCTCGATGAGCCACTCGGGGCGACAGACGGGGGCTAGGGTGTAGACGATGGGTGTCTGCGGATAGCGCGCACTGATGATGCGTTTGACGCGGTCGTAGTCGCAGAGGTCGCGGAGGTAGACGATGATTTGCGCAATGTCGCTTTCGCTGAAGTTACCCTCGGTGAGCAGGGCGTTGACATTCTCCATCATGCGGTGGGTTTGGGCTTCGATGTTGCCAATGTGTACCACCTCGCCCTTGTTGTTGATGCTTGCCGTTCCACTGATGTAGGCGTGGGCGCGGTCGCCAAATTCAACCACCGTACCACGCTCAAAGGTGACGCCATATTCGTAAGTGGGGTTGAGGTGAGTGGGGGCATAAAGAAAACGTATCTGCGCCTTTTCAAGTCCAGTAATCGCGTATGCTCCTAATTGAATAATTGCGTGAGGGTCGGCAGGTAAACCTTGAATACCTGTAGAAGAGATGTAATGCGTCTTTTCCGTCAATCCATGGGCGGTGAAATTCTCTTTTCGTGCCTTCACCATGCCCATATACTGCGTATCCACGTCGCGCACAAAAAACCAAGTGCGTACGCAATGGTCTGCAAGTGTGGCATCGTGACGAGCAAGGTCAGCCTCATAGAGCTCTAAAAGGTGGGTGGTCTGCGCTGCCGAATTGCCCTCACTCACATGAATACCCATGCGCCAAAGGTGGGTGTAATCGTTGTGGCGCACGACGGTAGTGCCTTCTTCGGAAGCTACATCCACACCATCTATCAAGTAAAGCCAAAGGGCGATTTTTGAACCATCGAGAGGCGGTTGCTGAATGTAAGAGTAAGCGCAGTGCTCGTCGACCTCCTTCATAAGTCCCACCTGGTTCGTAGCGTCGGAGAGGAAGTAGCGTCGCATGATAGCACTTGACGCCTTAAACTCGGGGAGTGCCAAGAGTCGCGCCTCGCCCTCACATAGACGGCGGTATTGCCCCGCAAAGAGTTCGTCGTTGGCAGATACGTGTAGCATCAAGTGGTGCTCATTCACTTCACTTGTAGCCTTAAAGGTGGAACACTCTATGGTGATGCCTATGTCGCTGAATTTATAAGTTGATTTGGTCATGATGAAGGGAGTTTATGAGGTTATAAGGTCGCTTCGCTTAGAGGTCTTGAGGTGAATAGAGGTGTTAATAAGGTCACTTCGCTTTGAGGTGATGAGGACCATTCGGTCCGCATGGTTCACTTAAAACCATATAACCTCTACCCTTAAAACCTAAAACTCATAAAAAAATTTTACGCAAATATACAACTAATTTCCGTAATTGATGGATATAAGAGGTCTCTATCCACATTGTGAGTGTGAATTTTCTCAAAGATTATTCAAAGAGGGGAGGTAAAAAACTTTTTAGTGGAAAATAATTTGTCTATCAGCTGAAGATTATTTAACTTTGTCGGTGAGTATGTTTAATTAGTTACGTTCGTGTGGTTCCACACGTTCTTAATCCTTAAATTTATAAAAACGTTATGCGCGTAATTATCACTCCCGACTATCAGTCGATTTCTAATTGGGCGGCAAACTATGTTGCAAGTCGTATCAATGCAGCAA
>JAEIGA010014416.1_pt1 | contig 12030 bp, 11 predicted proteins | sample 9270691 | NCBI WGS metagenome assembly JAEIGA01 (sample SAMN17057246, study PRJNA624740) | gut metagenome | biome: biome; isolation source: fecal sample | host: Bos grunniens | place: China: Xizang | collected 2019
ATCTTTGCAGACCAAAGTTTTGTCGCTGTACATCGTTAACCCTCTTTTTCTCTTTGGCACATTTCCTGTGCAAGTAATTTATTTTACCATGCCTTATGACCTTTGTCAATAACTTTTTCACAAAAACCATAAAAATTTTCATAAATTTTCAAAACTTCTGTGAAAAATATCACAAAAAGTCGATAAAATCGCCATACGGCCCTCACGATCCGCTGTCTTCCTTATACGCTCTGAAGCATTAGGGTAAGCAGGGCAGACCACGCCCTATCCTGCGCGCGGGCGATCTCGGCAAGGCTTTCGTTCAATGCACGGTCATAAAGGCTTCTCTCGTCGTGCAAAACGCACAGCGCGTGGGCGGCGCGCGTCTTGTTTTGCTCGGCGTAAAAGCGGAACGTATCGGGGGCGGGCGGTTGCTTGCCGCGGGCGAAGCGGGGGAGAGTAGCGGTGGCTTCGTACAACAGCGCGCTCATGCGGCAAAGGCTGCGCAGCTCCTCGCGGCGATGCTGGCCCACCGAGGAGGTACGGGCGGGAAAGAGCAGAGCGGCGGCAAAGACCGTGCCCGTGAGCGTGTGCTCTGCCTCGGCAAAGCGAGCGGATCCGTCGCGGGGCAGGGGAGGCATGAATACGCGAAAGAGTCGGGCGTGAAGATCAGCCAGCGTGCTGGAGGCGCGACGGTTGCATTCCGAGATGCCGGTGATGAGGCTGCATGAGTCGTGCTCGGCGGCCTCGGTCAGTAGCGTCAGGGCGGTATGCGCCTCGTTTGCAAGATTGAGTAACGATTGAATATCCATGGCATCCTCCGGTTGGTGATGCTTCATTGTATGCGGCGGCGCGAGCAAATATGTCTGCTTGTCCAATCTGCCAAAAAATTTGGACAGTTCTACAAAATGTGCGCCGTCGCATTGAAATTTTGAGCGGAATATGATATATATAAACTAACGCACTGGCCTTGTGGCCGGAAAGGAGCGAATTATGCGAGAATATGACAGAACACAAGAGCGCACGGGCGTACAGGAGAACCGCGATTGGGCACCTGAATACGACGTGCAGTCCGACTTTGTGATGGTATATGGCTTTCACGATCTGGAAAAGCGTATTGCGCATTGGAAGGAGCACGGTTACGTCGTGCATCTGATGACGGGCGTTTCGTGGGGACATTATAAGGATTATCTGTACGGTGAATTTGACGGCCGTGACCACCACGACGAAGGCCAGGTGCGAGGCGACGGCGTTGAGATCAACCACGGCGTTGACGTGCCGTACATGGTGCCCTCGATCTCCTACGCTCACTATCTGGCGGTCAATCTGAAAAAGGCCATCGATGCGGGCATTGACGCTATCCATCTGGAGGAGCCCGAATTCTGGGTCGCCGCAGGCTATTCCGAGGCCTTCAAGCGCGAGTGGCAGATCTACTACAAGGAGCCCTGGCAGGCGCCCGACTCGAGTGCCGAGGCGCAGTATCGCGCGTCCAAGCTCAAGAGATACCTCTATACCCGCACGCTTGACCATCTGTGTGCCGAGCTGAAGGAGTACGCGCTGGTCAACTACGGCAGATTGCTCCGCTTCTACGTTCCCACCCACTCGCTGGTCAACTACAGCCAATGGAGAATCGTCTCGCCCGAGTCGGCTTTGGTCGATTTGCCGACGATCGACGGTTATATTGCACAAATCTGGACGGGAACCTCCCGCACCGCCAACCGCTACCGCGGCGATCTGCGTGAGCGCACCTTCGATACCGCCTTTTTCGAGTACGGCATCATGCAGGAGCTGGTGCGCGGCTCGGGCCGCAGAATGTGGTATCTGCACGATCCCATCGAGGATGATCCCAACCACACCTGGCGTGACTATCGCTACAACTACTATCGCACGTTGGTTGCCTCGCTGTTCCAGCCCGAGATCGCATCCTACGAGGTCTCACCCTGGCCTGCGCGCGTCATGACGGGTAAGCACAAGAGTGAGGACGGCACGCGCGACGAGGGCATCCCGCCCGAGTATAAGACCAACCTTCTGACCATCATGCACACCTTGCGCGACATGGAGGGGCAGGAGTGCCGCTGGGTGACCGATACCCGTCAGATCGGCATTCTGCTTGCCGACTCGGCCATGTATCAGCGCGCCTATCCCGAGGGTGTGCCTTATCGCCTTGAGGCCTCGACGGTGCGCTGGAATCCTTTCTACGGCTTGAGCCTGCCGCTGTTCAAAAGCGGCGCTTGCGTCCGTCCCGTTCAGCTGGACAACGTCCGCCGCTATGCGGGCTATTTGAACGATTACCGTGTGCTGGTGCTGTCCTACGAATATATGAAGCCCGACGGCCCCGACCTGCACAACGCCATTGCCGGCTGGGTGCGTGAGGGCGGCGTGCTGATGGTCGTTGGCGACGGCTCCGACGCTTTCCATAGCGTACGTGAATGGTGGAATCAGTCGGGCGCCGACTATCACGATCCCGCCCAACATCTGTTTGAGGCGCTTGGCCTTGGCCGCGATCCCGCCGAGGGCGTCTACGCCGTGGGCAAGGGCCAGGTCGGCGTGTGCCGTTTGCACCCCATGAACATTGCCGAGAGCGGCGAGCTGTGTGACGACTACATGGCGCAAATGCACGCGTTGCTCCGTGCGGCAGACATGGACTTTGAGCCCTCCTCGCATCTGCTCATGCGCCGCGGTCCCTACACCGTGTCGGCCGTCATCAACGAAAGCGTTGACACCTCGCCCATGGTGGTTGAGGGCTTGTATATGAATATGCTGGACGACAATCTGGCGATCGTGCGCGATCCCGTGCAGAACCCCGACGACGTCGGTTTTTGGATGGCGATCGACCCGAAATCGAGCGAGGCGGACGTTCTGGCGGCCTCGGGACGCGTGGAGAAGATCGTTCGCGCTGAGGGTGAGCTTTCTTTCAAGCTGACCGGTCCGTCCGAGATGAAGGCCTGCGTACGGTTGCAGACGCCGAGAAAGCCCGAGAGCATTTGTGTTATTTGCAAGGGCGAAGCTCTTGCATACGAAGCGCAGTACGACGAGGAGAGCCGCACGACGCTGATCACGTTTGCGTCGTCGGTAGAGGGTGTTGAGGTTAAGGTGGAGTATTAAGTTTGTATAACTTCTCCTACAGCCTCACACTGCGCGATTTCATCGCGCGCGTTCGGTGAAAGTTTATTGCCCCTTCTTTGCCTTGTCGCAAAGAAGGGGCGAAGAAAAGACACCAAGACGTTCCCTCTTGGATCTCCCTTGATATTGCCGCGCTACATAGTGTATCAAGAGAGATCAAATATAAACTTTCTGTGCTGTGCTTCAAGTCTTGCTACAACGCGCGGCAGGGCGAGTTTTTGCTTGAAATTTAGTTGGCTGGGGTGCGTCGCCGATAGCAAAAGCTTTTGCTGTTTCGCTTGCGTGCGCCTTTTGTGAGCGTGGCTTTTTTTAAGCCGCGCTCGCAAGCGCTGAAGATGCTTACTTTTGCGAAAAGATGAGCAGAGCGAGAGCGACGCGACCTTTTCGCACTGCGGGGTTCTAAGGGGTATTAGACCCCTTAGTCCGTTTTCTTGGTTCGTTCTTTGTCGGATGACAAAGAATGAACATCTATGCTTTCACCGAGCGCGCGGAGCTGGGCGAGGCTGTAGGAGCAGTTGCTGAAACTTAATTTATGACCCCATACAAAAAGGACGGCATGGATCAAATCTCCATGCAGTCCTTTTGTTTTTACCATCAAAGAAAGCTATCCGCAAAGGCCGTTGCCAGCGCGTCGCACCGCTCGTTGTACGGATGCCCCGTGTGTCCGTGCACCCAAACGAAGCTCACCTTGTGCTTTTCCAACAGCCCAAGCAAAACCTCCCATAGATCCACGTTGAGCGCCGGTGATTTGTCCGCCTTGCGCCAACCTTTGGCTCGCCACGACACCGCCCATCCCTTGGTAATGGCGTCAATGACGTACTTGGAGTCCGAGGTCAGCGTGACCTCGCAGGGCTCGCGCAGCGCCTGCAGCGCCGAGATGACGGCCGTCAGCTCCATGCGGTTGTTGGTGGTTTCCCGCTCACCGCCCGACAGCTCCTTTTCAATGCTTCCGTACACCAGAATCGCGCCCCAGCCGCCTCGTCCGGGATTGCCGCGGCAGGCGCCGTCGGTATAAATATCCACGTGCTTCATGTCCGTCCTCCCATCAGCGTGCTTCACCGTAGGCGGCCAGCGCCCGCTTGTCGCGCGCGGTCAGCTTGACGGTCTCGTTGACGCCCATCGGATCGTTTTCCTCCACGGGCTCGTAGATGACGATGCTGCTGTAGGGCGTGCGGTCATAGTTGACGTTGCCGATATAATAGAAATCCACCGAAATGTTGATGAGCGCCGCTGTGTCCACGTCCACGTTATCAAACACGTATCTGCGGTAATTGTACATGGCGGTCGAGTCCTCCGTCGGCTCACCCGAGGGGTGAATGCGAAGGATTTTACGGTCAGCTGTTGAGTTGTTGGTCGGATCAAGATCGATCGCAAGCGCAAGGGTGACGTCAACGACGGTATCCTCGCGGGAGGGGATCTCATCCTCCTCCAGAGAAAAGTCCTGTGCGATGTGCTTGAGCGTGCTGTTGTTGTAGCGGATCAGCACCTGCACCTGATTGGCCTCGGGAATGAAAACGGTCTGGCAGACCCAAAAGTAGCCGGCCGTTTCGCCCTCCATGACGACGGGGGCGTGAGTCTGCGTGTACATGGTCAGCTCACCATCCCCCTCAACGTAGGCCTCGTACAGCGCGTTGTTGACCGTCAACGTCTCCATGTTTTTGGGCACGTGCCCCGAAAACAGTACGCGCCAGAGTACCAGCGCGATAATGCCGAAGATCAGGCCGCGCGCGGCGTATTTGAGGCACTTGAGCGCGATCAGCTGTCCGCGGCTCATGTTCGTTTGCGAATATTGCTCGTATTCCTTTTCGTAATCCATATTGGTTGGCTCCTTTGAGAGATCAGCAGTTTTTCAGGCGATCCAGCGCGTTTTGCAAAATGATCTGGGCGCTGAGCGTGTCGATGACCTGCTTGCGCTTCTGACCGCGCGTGTTGGTTTCGTTGAGAAAGCGGGAGGCGGCCATGGTGGTCATGCGCTCGTCCAGCAATAGAATGGGCATCTCTCCCACGCGCTCGTCCAGCATCGCGGCGAACATACGCGCGTGCTCGGCGCGCTCACCCTGCGAGCCGTTCATGTTGACGGGCAGACCGACGATGATGCCGACCACACCGTGTGCGCGTGCAGCCTCGGCAACTGCCTCTGCCGTTTTGGTCATGCTGCCCGGCTTGATGGTCTCCAGCCCCGAGGCGAGAAACCGAGCGGCGTCGGACACGGCAAGTCCCGTGCGTACGTCACCGAAATCGACGCCAAGAAGGCGTCCCGTCGTTTGCTTTAATTCTTGAATTCGTTCAATCAGCATATGCGCTCCTTATCAGCCCGGCAGCTCGCCCGCCGTCAGGCGAATGAGCAGGGAAATATCGTCGGGCTGAATCTTGGCCTCGTGGGCGGCGCGGTTGCGTCCGATCTCGCCGCACTTGGTACAGCGGTGGATGATAATATAGCCGCGACGGCGGTCAGGCTCGACCCGAATGGGTTGCATGGGGGCACCGCAGGTGTTGGCGCGATCGCCCGGGAGAATATCCACGTGGAGAGACCACAGGCAAAACGGACAGTGATTGCGCGAGGTATAGCCCAGCGGCTCCACCTGCCGCCCGCAATGCGCGCAGACAAAGCCCGCGTCGTTTTTGGTAAATCGCTTTTGCTCCAGCTCCATGTCGTGCCTCCGTTTCAATATATAATTTATTGTACCATATTGCACCCTGCCTTGTCAAGATGCCTTGAACTTTTGCCATACCACTTGACGAGAAGGCGGCGGCAGAGTATAATAGATATATCACAAAGAAAAAGGAGGGGTATCATGGCAAGATCAAAGGTGGCGCGCCTTGCGTTTGCGGCAGACGTGCGCTTTGTCAGCTACCGACGCACGACGCTGCGACTGGGCGCGGCGATGCTCATGTTTCTGGCGCTGTTTAACGGGCTGGATCTTGTGCTTTACCCCCTCTTTGCGATATTTGAAGCCGCGCTGACGGGCAAGGCGATGACTGTCGCGATGAGCATATACGACATGCTCATCTATGCGCTCGCGTTTATGCTCCCCGTTCTGTTTTATCGGCTGATCACTCCCAAGGGAGAGCGGATTCCGTTGCCGATGGACACGACGGCGCCGCACAAGCTGATTTTGCTTATTCCCGCCGCGCTGGCGGTGGTCTATTGCGCCGCGCTGGCCAACGGCTATTTGCTGGATATGATCGGCCTGTCGGCACCCGCGGTTGCCCATCCCGAGCCCAATCCCGCCTTTGCCACGTACGAGGCGGTGCTGCTTTACATCTCCGTTTCGTTGATTCCTGCCTTTTGCGAGGAATTTTTGTTCCGCGGACTTGTGCTGTCTCACCTGATGCCCTATGGAAAAACGGTTGCCATTATCGGCAGCGCCGTGCTGTTCGGGCTGATGCACGGCACGGCCGACCAGATCCTTTATACGACGGTGGCGGGCATCGTGCTGGCCTACGTGACGATCGAAAGCGGCTCGATCTGGGGCGGCGTGGTCATCCATATGTTCAATAATCTGCTGTCCGTCATAGACGAGGTGATGTTCAACCGCCTTGACTATCGAGACGAAATGCTGCTCTATAGCACGCTTGAGCTTCTCGTGATCGGCGGCGGTATGATCTGTCTTGCGATATTGCTGATGCAACGCGACAAAAAGAAAGCGCGCGAGGCGACGCCCTCGCTTTCTGCAGACGCCGACGACGGCCTGATTGCAGGCGCACCGCTGACGGGCGGCACGCTCTATGGCTTTTTCTCGCCCACGATGATTGCCTTTTTTGCCCTTAGCATCATCGAGATCATAACGGGCTTGTTCTGGTATATTTGATGACAAAAACGGAGGAAAAAATGACGCTGTCTCAGGATGAAACGTTCATGCGCGAGGCGCTTGCCGAGGCGCAAAAGGCCTTTGAACTGGGCGAGGTTCCTGTGGGGGCTGTCGTCGTGCGAGGAGGGAAGGTCATTGCGCGTGGGCACAATCGCCGCGAGATCGACCGTCTGGCCACGGCACACGCCGAGCTGTTGGCGATGGAAGCGGCTTGCCGCGCGCTTGGCAGCTGGCGGCTGAGCGACTGCACGCTGTACGTGACGCTGGAGCCCTGCCCGATGTGCGCGGGAACGGTAGTCAACGCCCGCATGGGGCGGGTGGTGTACGGCGCCAAGGACGCCAAGGCAGGGGCGATGGGAAGCGTGCTGTCGGTCAATGCCTATCCGCTCAATCACAAGGCGCAGGTCACTGCGGGGGTATTAGGGCAGGAATGTGCGGGGATATTGAGGGAGTTTTTTGAGAGCAAGAGAAAGAAATAAAAAAAGCAAGGCGAGGATGTGAAGAACATTCTCGCCTTTTTGACGGGGGAGGGGGGGGAGCTGAATTTCAGGCGTCTTCTCCTCTTGACGCGCACAACGCGGGAACGAAAATATGTGCTTGTGGGGTGTTCAGTTACCCGCTCCCGAAGAATTTTGCTTGCAAAATTCTTCCCTTAGAAGCGCAACCTCTGCTGCGCGCGTGCGCTGTGTCGGTTTTGGTGTTCATTCTTTCTCGTCCGAGAAAGAACGAACCAAGAAAGCGGACTTAAGGGCCTAATGCCCTTAAGAAACCCGCAAGATTTTTTGCTTGTGCTAACTTTTGGTGGTTACCAAAAGGCGTGTTGACATCTGCAAGTTTTGCGTCGGCGGAGCCAAAGCTCCGCCTCCTACTGCAAGCAGGCTATCGTCCCTCGCTTCACTCCGCGCCGCGCTTCAAAGTAAACCAAGAGAAAGACATAAAATTTTTGCGTTCATCTCTCGACGGCAACGATTACGCGCGGCGGGCGGAATGTGGAGGAAAAACTCTTGCTTACGATATCTGCCGCTCGTGTTGTCTGCCTTGAAGCACCTCACAAACGATATATATGTCTTTCTCTTGGTGTGCCTTGTAGAGCGGCAATGCCAGGGGGGGCCCAGGGGGAACGCCTGGGTTCACTTTCTTGGTTACTTCTTTCTTGAATGAGAAAGAAGTAACATTAAAAGCGCACAGCGCACGCGCGCAGCTGTGTGCGCGTCAAAAGGAGAAGTTGTTGAAAAATCAGCTACCTCCTCCTCACCACACTCCCATCCCCCTTCATCACACACCGCTCTCCGACGAATCCCCGCACCGAAACCGACGGATAAATCCTGCTCTCCCGCCCGATCACGCACCCGGGATTGAGTGTGCTGTTGCACCCGACCTCGACCAGGTCGCCGATCATTGCTCCCAACTTGTGCCGCCCTGACGGTATGCGGGCTTGCTCGACGCGAACGACGACGTCCGAGCGATCGCCTTTGACGTTGGAGATGATCGCCCCCGCCCCCAAATGCGCCCGATAGCCTAAGATCGAATCGCCGACGTAGTTGAAATGCGGTACCTGCACGCCGTCAAATAAGACGCAGTTTTTCAGCTCGGTCGAGTTGCCGATGACGGCACCGTCTCCGACCAGCGCCGCGCCGCGGATGAAGGCACAGTTCCGCACCTCCGTGTCGTGCCCGATGATGCAGGGCGCACCGACGTGGGCGCTCGGGGCAATATGCGCCGTGCGCGCCGCCCAGACGCCCTCTGATAGCTGCTCGTATTCGTCGCGGGGCAGCTGACGCCCGACGGCACGGATAAAATCGGAAAGCAGGGGAAGAATTTCCCAAGGATACGAAGCCTTTTGCAAAAGGGGAAAGCCGAGCGTGTATTGCTCTGCATCGCGCCAGAGCGTCGCGTAAGGAAATACTGCCATATCTCACCCTCCCGTCCGCTCTGCCAAGCCCTGCTCGTGCACGACCTGCATCAGGCCCTCGATCGTTTGTCGGCAAAGAGCTTCGTCCTGCGCTTCAACCATCAGCCGCACGACGGGCTCGGTGCCGCTTGGCCGTATCAGCACCCGCCCGCGCTCGCCAAGCATCTGTTTGGCCGTTTCCAGTGCGGTCAAGAGAGCGGCGTTGGCGGTGAAGGCGGCCTTGTTTTTCGTTCTTACGTTGCGATGCTCCTGTGGATACAGCCGCATATCGACACTCAGACGGGAGAGAGGGAGCTTGCGCTCCATCATGACCTCCATGAGTGCGATGGCGGTCAGGATCCCGTCGCCCGTGGAGGCGTAGGGGCGCAGGATGATATGCCCCGATTGCTCGCCCCCGAGGCTGTAGCCCGCGCTGTTCATGGCCTCGTAGACGAATTTGTCACCGACGGCCGTCTGAATATGAGCGATGCCCTTGTCCTGCAGCGCGCGGTACAGCCCCATGTTGGACATGACCGTCGTGACGACGGTGTTGCCTGCCAGCATCCCACGCCGAAGCCATTCGCAAGCGAGTATGTAGAGAATGTGATCGCCCGTCAGCACGCGTCCCTGCTCGTCGACGGCCAAACAGCGATCGGCGTCGCCGTCAAAGGCAAAGCCCGCATCCAGGTGATTGCTTTGCACGAAAGCGGCAAGGCGCTCGATGTGCGTAGAGCCGACGCCCTCGTTGACGTTCAGACCGTTTGGGGTGTTGCCGATGCAATAGACCTTAGCACCCAGTGCAGCGAACACGCTCTCACCGATCATCCAGGCGCTCCCGTGGGCGCAGTCCAGCCCCAGCCGCAGACCCTTGTAGGAATTGCGGGCAATCGAGATCAGATAGGCAAGATAGCGATTGCGTCCCGCGCTGTGGTCGATGACCTGACCAATGTCAGCGCCCTTGGCGCGCGGCAGTAGGGCGTCGTGCGTGTCGGGCGTGTCGAGAAAGGCCTCGATCTCGTCGAGCAGCTCACTTTCCATCTTCTCGCCATTGCGGTTGACCAGCTTGATGCCGTTGTCGGAAAAGGGATTGTGCGAGGCCGAGATCATCACGCCGCAGTCCATGTCGTCCTTGCGGGTGATGAAGGATACGCTGGGGGTCGTGGTGACGTGTAGCATGAAGGCGTCCGCGCCCGAGGCGGTCAGCCCCGCCGCCAGCGCGTATTCGAGCATATAAGACGAGCGCCGCGTGTCCTTGCCGACGGCAATGCGAGGGCGGTGAGCGTCTGCTTGATAGTAATGACCGAGAAAACGGCCGATGCGATAGGCGTGGTGTGCCGTCAGCGCGCCGCCCGCCTCACCGCGAAAGCCGTCCGTTCCGAAATAATGGGACATAATGGTACCTCCCGAGTTTTTTTCACTACAAAGTATAGCGATCCTGCGGCGTTTGGTTCCAAACGTTTCGCGCGAAGACTGTGGCGGACGAACAAAAAAACCTGCGTGTGCTTTGGCACACGCAGGGTAACGTTTATTTCATTGAGATCAGTCGATCAGCTGGGTTTGCAGCTCAGCGAGCGCCTGCTCGCACTGTGCGTCCTTGGGAGCAGCACCGTGCCACTCCACGCGGTTTTCCATGAAGGAAACGCCTTTACCCTTGACCGTCTTTGCGATGATGGCGGTGGGCTTGCCTACGACCGTGCGCGCCTCGTCAAAGGCGGCGGACAGAGCGGCAATATCGTGGCCGTCGACCACGATGGTATGAAGGCCGAACGCCTGCAACTTTTCGGGGTAGGGGGTGGGGTTGAGCACCTGCTCGATCTCACCGTCGATCTGCAGACCGTTCCAGTCGAAAACGACGCACAAATTGTCCAGCTTTCTGTGAGCGGCCAGCATGAGCGCCTCCCAGATCTGACCCTCCTGCGACTCACCGTCACCGACGATGGCGTAGGTGCGATAGGATTTGCCCTGCATCTTGGCGGAAATGGCCATACCGCAGGCGGCGGACAGACCCTGGCCCAGTGAGCCGGTGGTCATATCAACGCCGGGGACGTGACCAAGGCTGGGGTGACCCTGCAGATGGGAATCGGCACGGCGCAGCGTGGTCAGCTCCTCGCGGGGGAAGAAGCCGCGCTCGGCAAGAGCGGCGTACAGCGCGGGAGCGGCGTGACCCTTGGACAGCACCAGGCGGTCGCGGTCGGCGTCGTCGGGCTTTTGGGGATCGATATTCATTTCTTCAAAATACAGATACGCCATGATATCGGCGATGGACAGCGAGCCGCCGGGGTGACCGGACTTGGCGCTGTGAGTTTCCTTGATGATGTCCATGCGGATGGTCGTGGCGATGTTTTTGAGTTCTTTTTCGGTGTGATTACGCAATGCCATGGGGGTAGCCTCCTCGTCTTAGAGAGTTTCTATGGATATATTATAATGGGAAAGGGGGAGAAAGTCAAGGGGTAAGGCGGGAAAGCAGGGAAGATTTCTGAATTTTAGGCAACTTCTTCTACGGACGCTCACACTGCTGTGCGCGCTCGCTGTACCGGTTTTGCTGTTACTTCTTTCTCGTTCAAGAAAGAAGTAACCAAGAAAGTGAACCCGGCCGTTCCCTCCGGGGCATCCCCTGCATCCCTCCGGCCTTTCATGGCCGTCGGGGATTTTTGTTCAGCAAACCTCCTCCATCTGCGGGGCATATATCCCACCCCGCAGATGGGTTGGCTTGGCAAAAGTTTTTGCTTTCCCGTCCTGCTTCTAATTCCATCGATCACAGGGAAAGAGGCAGGAACTGACACTATTTGCAAAAGCATAGTCCGAGCAACTCCCGTGTTTGCAAGTTTCTTTAACTTGCAAACGCAAAAGCTGAAGATGCAAAACTTCGCGAAAAGATGAGTGAAGCGACAGCGGAACGACCTTTTCGCGCCCGGGGGTTCTAAGGGGTATTAGACCCAGAATAAAATTTAATTTTCTATGGGAAGAATTTTGCTTGCAAAATTCTTCGGGAGCGGGCAATTTAACTTTCCCATAAGCACTGAATTAGATACCCGCGTTGTTTTCTTGGTTCGTTCTTTGTCGGATGACAAAGAATGAACACTCCGCTGTACAGCGCACGCGCACGAAGTGCAGTGTGAGCGTCAAAAGAAGAAGTTGTTTGACATTCGAAAAATATTATGAAAGCTCCTTCGCCCATCTCACCGCCAGATCAAACCAGCCGGCCGCTCTTTCATTAACCAAATA
>JAEIGA010014417.1_pt1 | contig 12030 bp, 11 predicted proteins | sample 9270691 | NCBI WGS metagenome assembly JAEIGA01 (sample SAMN17057246, study PRJNA624740) | gut metagenome | biome: biome; isolation source: fecal sample | host: Bos grunniens | place: China: Xizang | collected 2019
AGTGTAATACCATTCTGTCTGGCAGTGATGGCACACCCGGTAATGGACACACTGCGAGTGATGACAATGCGTATGATTAACGGTAACTCACCATTCAAAGCAGACAAAACCCATCTGCACCATGCTATCATAAGCACCGGTGCAAGCCATCTGTTGACTACCACCATTATTATAGCATTGAACATGGCAGTTGTCTCAACATGGTACGCTACATTTGCAAACGGAATGACTGCAACGGCACAGCTAATTGCAACAGTTTGCTCCGCAATAGTATTTATAGTACTACCCTACTACCTGATTACAAAATTTTCGAAAAAGCGATTGCAGACTAAACAGGAACAAGCAATAAACCCAGAAAGCAACAGACAGACTGCATAGTATAATCTTACACAACCTGCTATAAAACAAAAAAGCTTGAAGAGTACAAATACGACTCAACAAGCTTTTTTATTTTACATGTTTATTATGCGCAACCTGAGTTTCTTTAAAACATAACAAGGGAAGAAAGCAAAGAGGAATACAAGCCACGCACGCACTGCGCTGTATCCGAGTACTTCCTTATAAACTCGAAGATTGAATTTGACCAAAGAAAATTTGTTATGCGACAAAGAACCTTTGCGTATGCTATAAAATGCCAAAGGCTGAAGAAGGCCATGCGCCTCTTTTGCACGCTTCAGAAGTTCTATCTTATACGCCCAGTCCTGACGTCTGCGCAACGAGGGCATATAAACTTTTCCTATCGTCTTTGTATCATATATGCAAGTAAGAAAACCAATACTATCATCAAGCAACATATGACGATAACTTATACGTTTAAAAGCTACTACAATTCCTGTAACATTAGCTTCCTCGTCACAAGTATAATATGACGAATAGCATACAGAAATGTTATTCTTCGCCATATAATCCAACTGAACCTGAAGTTTTTCGGGAAGCCACCAATCATCATCATCACAGAATGCAATATAACGTCCCTTGGCATGCTTTATCGACTCGTTGCGTGTAATACCGGCACCAACATTCTTATCCTGGATAAACAGTTTTATACGTTTATCCTTGTTGACATACTCCATTATAACGTCACGAGAGTTATCGGTTGAACAATCATCAGTTATGAGAAGTTCCCAATTAGTGTAAGTCTGCGCAATAACAGACTCAATCAATCTCGCAATATATTGCTCAGAGTTATATGATGATGTTATAATTGATACTAAACCGTCTTCCATATTAATAAATTGTTCTACCGCTGCTAAGCATCAGTTTCAATTAGCTGCTGCGACACAATGCACACAACAGCCATACACAAATACAAATATATGGCAAAATCCATATTAAACCAAATATCTGACAAAAACAATCAACCCCCAATTAACAAACCTGCACAAAGATTGCTTCATAATGCATACTTACATAATAAGTAACAAGTCACTATGTCCGTCTGAATTCTATTCTGCGAAGTTACTGCTTTTATATAAATAAAAAAAACAATTTACGCAGTATTAACCAAAAACGGGAAAACTATTAAATGAGAGCTCCGATAAAGCCTAAAATATCAGAACTTTTTAAAACGCAGTATGGAAAAGTTTGATTTGAGAATAAGTCTTTTAACATCCAACGCCTCAACGCAAAAACGTTGTTCAGTAGCATCCATTGCATAAGCATGCAACAAGGAAGATGAAACACTATCGTCTATCATCCACACAAACAAAGAATCACCCTTGTGACTGAATCGAGCATAACAAGAACCTGCATCACCACGGAATTGCATCAAGTCCAGCTGCACAGCCATAAAATAACTATTCTGTTCAAGCTCCTTAACTTCACCTGTAGCTGCATATTCCACCTCCATCAGTTTCCAAAAACCACCCAGTTCGCCATTGTCATCAGCCTTTTGGCACGAAGAAAAGGCAAACAGCAACAGGAGCAACAACAATCTGTATTTGTATAAAAAGCCACAATTCATAAGTCACAAATTTCAGTGTTTACAAAACATCGTATCAGTCAACATTTTCTGGTTCGTCGACGACCTCAGAGGGTACAGTCACGCCATCCGTACGCAATATTTTGTAATTTAATTTCGCGATAAGTATGGACATCAGCGGACTCAGTATATTAAAGAAGCAGAAGGGAGCAAAGAGCAATGTTGGCACACCAAGCACCATACTCTGAACCACTCCGCAGGTGTTCCATGGAATGAGCACAGATACGACTGTTGCCGAATCCTCCGTCGCACGGCTGAGCACACGTCTGTCAACTCCTAACCTGTCAAAGCTTCCTTTGTTCAAGTCGCAGGCAAGAATTATCGACATAAACTGGTCGCCGGTGCAGCAATTGAAGAATATTCCCGAAAAGACTGTTGACGAAACAGCCCCCACGACACTTTTCACACCCTTGAGCAAAGTACGTGTGATAGCACCCATCATTCCGCTGCCCACCATCACTCCGCCGAAACACATAGCAGTGAGTACCAGCCATATAACATTCATTGCACCACCCATGCCACGGGTTGCCACCAGGCTGTTGAGCACCTCATTTCCCGTGTCAATAGCTGTAGAATTACAGCAAGCTGTCATAACGCCCAACGCAGCTGCACGGAAGTCAAGAACATCGCCGCCACCAATCTGAGCAACGAGCGAAGGCTGAAATATCAACATCGCCACGCATGCCGACAGCATCGACAGGAAAAGAGTAACCAATGCCGGCACTTTGAAAGCTATCAGTGCAAAGGTAATGAGCGGCACAATCAACAACCAGGGAGAAATATTAAAACTGCCCTGAAGCGCCACAATAAGTTCGCTGGACATAGCATTGCTGCTATCGTACAGACACAAACCTGCAACTGTATAAATGACAAGCGCCACCACAAAGCTCGGCACAGTCGTGTACATCATATAACGTATATGAGCAAACAGCGGAACTTTGGCAGTAGAGGCGGCAAGCACAGTCGTATCCGACAATGCCGACATTTTATCACCGAAATATGCGCCGGAAATCACTGCACCGGCGGTCCACCATTCGGGAAATCCGTTTGAATATCCTATTCCCATCAGGGCTACACCTATTGTGGCACAAGTAGTCCACGAGCTACCGGTGACAACACTGACCACCGCACAGATGATGCACGCTGTGACAAGAAAAACCGAAGGATGCAGTATCTGCAATCCATAGCAGATAAGCGTAGGTACCACGCCGCTTATCATCCACGTTCCAGCGATGGCACCGATAAAAAGGAATATAAGTATAGAACCGCTTGACGAGAAAATATTTTTGGCAATAGCACCCTCTAACTGTTCCCAACTCACACCATACAGCAGCATTGATAATCCTGCAGCAACTGCAGTCGTCAATATCAGCGCTAACTGACTTCCGCCGTCCAGGGCATCAGCACCTTTCAACATTATCACTATACCTAACAACACTGCCAACAACACGATAGGTATAATAGAAACCGCGAATGAGGGTTCTTTTCTTGTTTTTTCCATAAATCCCAAAAAATTATTCAAAACGAATGCAAAGATAAAGTAATATTCTAAAAATAGAACTATCTTTACAGCAAACAACTGAAAAGAAATTATGTATATCAAGAGAATATCCACGCTATTACTGACAGCACTGCTATTGACCATAACCCCCACCCTTGCATGGGAAGGAATGTATATGCCCCGTCTGCGGGTAGAAGGACGCCACCTAAAAGACCCGGCAGGAAACATCGTAAAACTGCACGGATACGCACAAACCTTCAGTCCATGGTTCAACGAGCGAGGCAGCAAATGGAACAACTACGACGTTGAAGGCTGCCTGAGATATAACAAAAAAATCATCGACGACATAATGAAAGCCGGATGGATGATGAATTTTGTACGCATGCACATGGACCCCTACTGGTCGAACATGCCCGGCCGCCGTGTCAAAGGCGAAAACGACATTTCGGCGTTCGATTTCAATCGCTTCACAAAATACCTCGACGAAGTATTCATTCCCATGGCAGAATATGCCATCAGCAAAGGAATGTACGTGGTGATGCGCCCTCCCGGCGTATGTCCTGAAAAGATTGCGGTTGGCGACGAATATCAGCAATATCTGATAAAAGTGTGGAAACATGTCGCAAGCCACAAAAAGCTGAAAAACCACCCCAACATAATGTTCGAGCTTGCCAACGAACCCATACACATTCTTGGAAGCGACAACAGCTACGGAGGATGGTCGCTGGCGCATTTCGAGCAGCTGAGCATATATTTTCAAAAAATAGTTGACACTATCCGAGGCGAAGGATGCAACAACATTCTGTGGATTCCCGGACTGGGCTATCAGTCGAAATACGCAGGATACGCGACCTACCCTATTAAAGGCAAGAATATCGGATATGCCGTACACATCTACCCAGGATGGTTCGGCAGCAGCCACAGCTACGAAGCATTCAAAAAGGGTTGGCGCGAGGACGTGCAGCCAGTGGGCGATTTTGCACCCATAATGATAACAGAAATGGACTGGGCCGACAAGAAATACAATGCCTCGTGGGGAAAAGCACATACAGGAGTGGCTGGCGACAAGAATTTTGGAGCTAACTTCAAGAAAATCACCGATGATGCGGGAAATGTAAGCTGGTTGCTATTCACGTCACCCGAGCATCTGGCTGCTTTTAAAGATGAGCCGGCAGCAGATGGCAACTACACATTCCTGACCGACCCCGAAGCATGCCCATGGCCCATATACCACTGGTACCAGGAATACGCATGCGACAACTACCCAAGAAAAAAGGCATCAATATTCAGCTTCAAGAAAAGAAAAAAGTAAAACCCACAGACACAGCAAGTTACGCACATACACTTTGCACACCGATGCACTTTTAACAAACTTTTCTTGGAAGTTATCGAATATTTATATTTCTTTGCAAACGCAAGGAGAACGGAATTATTGTGAAGATTGACACAAACAATACGTATCCGCTCCGCACAAGCAAATTTAAAAGCCAATAAATCAATTTATTAACCCTCAAAAACCGATTGCCTATAGAAAAACAATTACTCCAAACAAAAGAATAAAACACAATGAGTAATTTAAAGACGTTGACCGACGACCAGTTGGTCGCCCTTTATTTGGAAGGCAGTAACAAGGCATTCGACGAATTGTTGAATCGCCATAAAGAGAGGTTATATTCCTATATACATTTCATAGTACGTTCACACGATGTAGCCGAAGATCTCTTCCAGGAGACATTCGTCAAAGCCATCGTAACCATGCAGCAAGGCCGTTACAACAGCGACGGCAAGTTCTCGGCATGGCTCACTCGCATAGCCCATAATCTGGTGATAGACCGTTTCCGTCAGGAAAGAAACGAAAATGTGATTTCCAACGACGAGAGCGAGGTAGACCTTTTCAACAACAGCGCATACAGCGAAGGCACCATCGAGTCGCGCATGGTCAACGAGCAGGTGCTGAAAGATGTGCGCCGTCTTGTAGACCACCTGCCCGACTGCCAGCGCGAAGTAATCTATATGCGATTCTACCAGTCATTGTCATTCAAGGACATAGCAACCATTACAGGAGTAAGCATAAACACAGCATTGGGACGTGTAAGGTATGCCCTGATAAATCTCCGACGCATAGCTGAAGAGAAAAACATCAGCCTGGCATTGGAAACTGTTTAAGAAAATAATTAAACAAAAAAGAGAGTCCCTACAATAAATCTGTTTATGGCACGTTATAATAACAGATAACCCAAAAAACAGATGCCTATGAACAACATCTTTACCCCAAAACTTAAAAAGATAGAGCAACAGGTGAGTGCAGCAATGCGCAACGAAAAGTCCTACTCTCCCAAAGAAAGCACATTGGAATTCATCAAGGATTTTGCAAGGAACTTCCGCGTCGACAAAGAGACAGAAGTTACCATTCAAAGCTTCATACTAAACTAAAGACACTACAAACGTGTGCAGCGATCGCTGCACACGTTTTTTTTAGGACATCTATGCCATTGTCATACAAATTCACAAATTCACCCTGCAACATTCCGCCGATTTAAACAGAGAATCGGCATTAAAAGGGCGCAATGTAATACCCTCAAAACTTTGAAAGTTAGGAATAAGTTCGTAACTTTGCAAAATATACCAATCACAACCTAAAAAGAAATATTATGAGGAGGTACATATTAGGACTGATGCTATGTGCAGCAGCTACAACAGCAACCTATGCACAGACAGAAGTAAGCGCATATCAGAACGGAAATGCAGACGGCATTACCTACTACCTGCCCAACACAGTGCTTGACATCACACTCGAAGCAGTGGAGATTACACACACACCTGGCGAGTTTAGTGCATATGCCAACAATTACCTGCACATCAGCAACGTAATATCAAAACCAGAAAAATATTGGGAAATAACCTCGGTAAAAGTATCGCAGAGCGGAATACCCAACCCACAGAAGATGTACACCATCAAGCTGGCAGAAGGCAGCACTGCGTCAAACGTACAACTGAGCAAAGATGGCATACTGCAAGCTGTAAACACTGTCATCGAAGAACAGCAAGCCGAGAAAAAAGAGAAATCGGTCACAAAAAGAATCGACCCTCAAAACTATCTGACCGAGGAGATACTGCAAGCCACATCAACAGCCAAAATGGCAGAGCTCACAGCCAAAGAGATATACGAGGTGCGTGCAAGCAAACTCGCCATCACACGCGGCCAGGCAGAGAACATGCCCAAAGACGGTCTGTCGATGCAGTTGGTGCTTAAAGAGTTGAACATGCAGGAGGAAGCACTTATGAGCCTCTTCACAGGCACCAGCGACACAGTGAAATACACTTGCGACATCAGGTTGACCCCCACAATGGAGAGCGACACCACCAAGGCTATTCTTTTCCGCTTCTCACGCAAACTGGGAATACTGAAAAACGATGACCTTGCCGGTTCACCCGTATACTACGACTTCAAGAACCTTTTCAACATCCCCGCACCTGCAGAGGATGGCAAAAAGAAGAAAAAAGCAGCCAAAAAAGAGGGAATATTCGTAAACATTCCCGGCAAAGCAGAGGTAAAGGTATACACACCCACAGAAACATACTTCGCTGAGGAGCTGCCCTTTGCACAGCTCGGCACCACCGAAAGCCTTTCGAGAGAACTTTTCGACAAGAATGCAGCAACCAGGATAATCCTCGACAAAGCAACAGGTGCAGTAGTAAAAATAGAGAAATAAATAACCACTAACATAAAGAAGATAATAACATGTTTGAAAATCTTAGCGAACGCCTTGAACGTTCATTCAAAATACTTAAGGGCGAAGGCCGCATCACCGAGATAAACGTAGCAGAGACACTGAAAGATGTGCGTAAAGCCCTGCTCGATGCCGACGTAAACTACAAAGTAGCAAAGACCTTCACCGACACAGTGAAGAACAAGGCTATCGGACAGAACGTACTCACCTCCATCCAGCCCGGACAGTTGATGGTGAAGCTGGTACACGACGAGCTTACAACCCTTATGGGTGGCGAAACAGCCGAAGTAAACTACGAAGGACACCCCGGAATAATCCTGATGTCAGGTCTTCAGGGTTCGGGTAAGACAACCTTCTCGTCAAAACTGGCTCTCTACCTTAAGAAGAAGAAAAACAGAAATCCCCTGCTTGTAGCCTGCGACGTCTATCGTCCCGCAGCTATCGACCAGCTGAAAGTGCTTGGCGAGCAGATTGGAATACCCGTATACAGCGAGCCCGACTCAAAAGACCCTGTAAACATTGCGCTGAACGCCATCCAGGAGGCTAAGCAGAAGAACTACAACCTGGTAATCATCGACACCGCCGGTCGTTTGGCTATCGACGAGGCGATGATGCAGGAAATCAGCGCCATCAAGAAGGCTGTAAACCCCACAGAAACGCTCTTCGTTGTAGACTCAATGACCGGTCAGGATGCAGTGAACACCGCAAAAGAGTTTAACGACCGTCTCGACTTCACCGGAGTAATCCTTACCAAACTTGACGGTGACACACGTGGTGGTGCCGCACTCTCAATCCGCACAGTCGTAAACAAGCCCATCAAATTCATTGGTACAGGCGAGAAGATGGAAGCCATCGACCAGTTCCACCCCAACCGTATGGCCGACCGTATCTTGGGAATGGGTGACGTTGTTTCACTTGTTGAGCGCGCACAGGAGCAGTTCGACGAAGAGGAGGCAAAGAAACTCCAGCGCAAACTCGCAAAGAACCAGTTCGACTTCAACGACTTCCTTGCACAGATTGCACAGATTAAAAAGATGGGTAACATCAAGGATCTTATGGCTATGATACCCGGTGTAGGCAAGGCCATCAAGGACATGGACATCGACGACAATGCATTCAAGAGTGTCGAGGCCATCATCTACTCAATGACTCCCTACGAGCGTGCAAACCCCGACGTAATAAACGCATCGCGCCGCGCAAGAATTGCACGAGGCAGCGGTACAGACATTCAGGAGGTTAACCGTCTGATCAAGCAGTTCGAAATGATTCGCAAGACCATGAAGACAGTAGCCGGCGGCAAGCTCCCCGGAATGCCCCGTTTCAGAAAGTAACAACAAATAAAAAATAATACAACTATGAAAATACTAAACAAATTGGCAGCAGTCGTGATGGGCGCAGCAATGTTCGCATCATGCACACCCCCTGCACCCACAAGTTATACAGTTACAGGTATCCTTCCCGACTCATCGATGAATGGCAAGGAGGTTGTTCTGCGCGAGTACTACACAAGAACAGTTATCGCAACAGACACAGCCGAGAACAATAAATTCACATTCGAGGGCGTAGCCGACACTGCAAGATACTGCTACGTACAGGTAAAGGGAACAAGAACTGTTGCCGACCTTATTCTTGAGAACGGAGATATAACAATTGACTTCAACGCCGAGAGAGCACTCCCCACAGGAACCGGCTACAACGATATTTTGCGCGACATCTATGCAGTATGCGACACAATCGTCGAAGAGAACATGAAGGCTGTATCTGCCGAGTGGTTCGCAAAGCATGGCAACGACATCATCGGTATCGTACTCTACGATTCACCCCTCTTCTTCACTCTCGATGCCGATACACAGATTGCCACACTCGAGGGACTTGGCGACTTTGTAAAGAACAGGGATTTTATACAGAAAGAACTTAATCGTCTGAAAGCGCGCAAGGCAACCGAGGTTGGCCAGCCCTACACAGATTTCGAGGGCAAGGATGCAGCAGGCAACACCGTAAAATTGTCTGACTATGTAGGCAAAGGCAACTATGTGCTCGTAGACATGTGGGCAAGCTGGTGCGGTCCCTGCAAGCGCGAGATTCCCAATCTTGCCGAGGTACACAACCTTTACAAGGACAAGGGCCTTACAGTGCTTGGTATCTTCGTTTGGGACGACATCAAGAATCTTGAGCCCACACTGAAGGCCGAGAATGTAACCTGGGCACAGATTATCGATACAGAGAAGGTATCTACAAACATTTATGGTGTAAGCGGCATTCCCTCAATCATGCTCATCGGTCCCGATGGAACTATCCTTGAGCGCGACAGGGCTGTACGTGGCGAGAATATGAAGCCTACAATTGAGAAATATTTGCTTAAAAAGTAAAAATATCATTATGCAGATAATTGACGGAAAAGCTATTGCAGCTGAAATCAAAAAAGAGATTGCAGCTGAGGTAAACGAAATAGTAGCAAAGGGTGGCAAACGTCCCCATCTTGCAGCCATCCTTGTAGGTCACGATGGCGGTAGCGAAACATACGTAGCACACAAGGTACGTGCCTGCGAAGAGTGCGGATTCACATCTACACTTATCCGCTACGAGGATGACATCACCGAAGAGACACTGCTTGCAAAGGTAGAGGAGCTTAACAACGACCCCGACATTGACGGATTCATCGTGCAGCTTCCCTTGCCCAAGCACTTCAACGAGCAGAAGGTAATTGAGGCCATAGACTACCGCAAGGATGTTGACGGATTCCACCCCATCAACGCAGGACGTCTGACAATTGGCCTTCCCTGCTATCTGTCAGCAACCCCCAACGGCATACTGGAGCTTCTGCGCCGATACAACATCGACACAAAAGGCAAGAAATGCGTAGTTCTGGGACGCAGCAACATCGTGGGCAAGCCCGTAGCCAACCTTATGTTGCAGAAAGGCACACCCGGCGATGCAACTGTTACCGTATGCCACAGCCGCACAGCAAATATTGCTGAGGAGTGCCGCCAGGCAGACATCATCATTGCAGCACTGGGACAGCCCCACTTTGTAAAAGAGGAGATGGTAAAAGAGGGTGCAGTAGTAATTGACGTAGGTACAACACGTGTTCCCACCACTGAAACAAAATCGGGATTCCGTTTGATGGGTGACGTAGACTTTGCCAACGTATCTCCCAAATGTTCATACATCACTCCCGTCCCCGGCGGAGTAGGCCCTATGACCATTGTATCGCTTATGCAGAACACACTGCTTGCAGCGAAAAAAGAGATCTATAAGTAACAGACACTTTGAAACTCTCACAAATAATAATATGCGCACTACTTGTGGCAGCAACAAACGTTGCAGCGCAGGTGAGTGCGCATTTTTCACGTCTTAACATACTGTTTGCAGGCGACCTTATGCACCACGAGAGCCAACTGAAAGCTGCACGACAACCCGATGGTACATACAGTTTCTCATCCACCTATCGCCACATAAAAGAGTATGTAAGCAAGGCAGACATTGCCATAGCCAACCTCGAAACGACCATTGCAGGAAAGCCATACAGCGGCTACCCGATGTTCTGCGCACCCGACAGTTTCCTCTACGCAGTGCGCGATGCCGGATTCGACATTATGCTGCTTGCCAATAACCACTGCCTCGACAGAGGAGGTCGAGGGGTACAGCGCACACTTGCGATGCTCGACTCACTGGGGATAGAACATACAGGTGTCTACCGCGACAGCATAGACAGGGCGCAACGCCACCCATATATTCTCCAAAAAAACAACATGCGCATTGCGCTGCTCAACTACACCTACGGCACAAACGGAATACCCGTTCCACCACCCTACATTGTCGACCTGATAGACAAAGCGAGGATGGAACGCGACATTGCACACGCACGCAACCTGCGTCCCGACGCAATAATAGTCTGCATACACTGGGGCGAAGAGTTCACACATAAAACATCAAAAGAGCAGCGCGAACTGACAGATTGGCTGCTGGAGCAAGGAGTCGACCACATAATAGGCAACCATCCGCACGTGCTTCAACCGATGGAGATGCGCAGCGACAGCCTTTCGCCCAAGCGCCACGCAGTTGTATACTCACTTGGCAACCTTGTATCGGGAATGTTCGCACGTGGACGCGACGGTGGCGCGATGGTCACACTGAAGATGCAGAAATTCTGTGGCAGCACACGACTGATGCAGATGAAATATCTGCTCACATGGGTAGCGCGTCCCGGACGCGACAAGGTGAAGAATTTCGAGATTTGGCCCGTTAACAATCACCCACAGGAGATTCCCGCTGTAACAAAGGAGAAAATGACTGAATTCATTAATGATAGCCGAGAGTTGTTAAAGAACACCGGGGATTATATTAAAGAGGATATTCAGTGAATTATGGTAGCGCCACACGACTCTATCGTATAACATTACATGGATTTATTTTTTATACAGATTCTGTAGATTAAGGAATATATTTCATAATTTGACATTAGTCCTTGTATTCTACGTTAGAATATATCCTGATATTTTTTAGTTTCTTCGTTTTTGTACGCATAATAGCTTACGAGTCTATCTCTTCTTCAAGTGGAGGAGCTAAGTTGCATTTTTGTAAATGTCAAGACAATAACAGCATTGGTAACTTAAAATCCATCCGGCACCGTAAGCAGCACAGCGAGAGACCGTCTGTTTTTCGGATTAAGCGTGAAGGTTTGTGCAAACGAGCGTAACGCAAGTTTACTTGCAAGTTACAAAGCGAGTGCAGCCAAAGCTCGCCAAAGGCAATGACTGTTTGAGTGTGAGTTATACACACGCAGTGTGGATAACTGAACGAGTTTCGCAGCATCC
>JAEIGA010014418.1_pt1 | contig 12030 bp, 18 predicted proteins | sample 9270691 | NCBI WGS metagenome assembly JAEIGA01 (sample SAMN17057246, study PRJNA624740) | gut metagenome | biome: biome; isolation source: fecal sample | host: Bos grunniens | place: China: Xizang | collected 2019
AAACTATAAGATATAGACATGGACTATTTAAACAACAAATAGTTAATAATGAACAAGTTGAATTACCTGATAGATGGCTAGACAATGGATATTATGCATGGGATACTAAAACAAAAGAAAAATATATAGTTAAGTTTAGAGGTTCTGTTAGATTTGAAACAGATTCCAATGGTGAATTAGTTCCTATATTAGAAAACTACGAACCAGTAGTTGCTAAAGCATATGATATACCAGTACCAGGATATGAAAATAGTACAGTAAACTATTTAAGAACATGGGAAGCAGATGTACCATCATATGATATTCTAGAAGAATGTGGTATTAACTATTGTCATGAAGATAATATGAAACGTAGAAGATATTTGATAAATCAAATATGTGAATATTTATATCCAGATGATTCAACTTATGAAGGTAAAGAGTTAAGATTAAAACAAGAATACTTTATGTGTTCTGCAGGTGTTCAATCATTAATAGCTAAATTCAAAAATAGAGGAATAAATTTAAGAGAATTAGATAAATATCTAGCTATTCATATAAATGATACACATCCATCATTAGTTATACCTGAACTTATGAGAATATTAATGGATGAAGAAGGATTAGGTTGGGATGAAGCATGGAATGTAACTACTAAAGTATGTTCTTATACTAATCATACTATAATGCAAGAAGCTTTAGAAGTATGGCCAGGACATATGTTACAATCATTAATACCAAGAATCTATATGATAATACAAGAAATAGATAGAAGATATGTAGAACATTTAAGACATGTAAAAGGATACAATACATCTAAAATAGATAGAATGAAAATAATAGACAACTATGGAAATGTACACATGGCAAATATGGACTGTATGTGTTGTCATAGTATAAATGGTGTTGCTGCACTTCATACTGAAATACTAAAAGACGAAACATTAAATGATTTCTATACAGCTGATCCAGAGAAGTTTAATAATAAAACTAATGGTATAGCACATAGAAGATGGCTTATGTTATCTAATCCAGACTTATGTGAATTAATAGATGACTTATTAGGTAAAGATTGGAGAACAGATTTAACACAATTAAAACAATTAGAAAACTATGTGAATGATGAACAAGTGTTAAGAAAATTAGATAAAATAAAATTCAATAATAAAAAAGCACTAGTAGAAGAAATGAACTTAGATATATATCCAGATAGTATATTTGATGTTCAAATAAAACGTATACACATGTATAAAAGACAAATAATGAATGTGCTTAGAATAATAATGATATACAATGATTTATTAGAAAATCCATTTAAACAATTCTATCCTATGACATTTATAATGGCAGGGAAAGCTGCTGCAGGATATCGCTCTGCTAAGAATGTTATAAAAGTATTTAACAAGTTAGCTAATGTAATCAATAATGACGAAAGAATAAATGGATTAATGAAATTAGTATTCATAGAAGATTATAATGTATCAAAAGCTGAATTAATAATACCGGCTGCTGATGTATCAGAACAAATACCTACAGCATCTAAAGAAGCATCAGGAACTTCTAATATGAAATTTATGATGAATGGAGCATTGACATTAGGAACACTAGATGGAGCTAATGTTGAGATAACAGAATATGTAGGTGAAGATAATATATTCTTATTTGGATTACAAAAAGATGAAGTGCTAAATAGATATGCAACTTGGACAGATTTAAGTGGACATTATATAGTTAATAATAATGCTAAAATAAAAGCAGCTATGGAAACATTAAAAGCAATGGACAGAGCAGGCTCAGAACTATATGATGAATTAATAAGTAATGATTATTTCTTTACACTAACTGACTTACAGGAATATGTTGATAAAACATATGAAGTTAATGCTTTATATGCAAACTCTAGTTTAGAATGGGCTAGAAAATGCTTAATAAATATAGCAAATAGCTTCCCATTTACAACAGACAGAACAATAGAACAATATGGTCAAGATATTTGGTTCAAATAGAAAAGGGGGCGTGCAATACGCCCCTTAAATTATGTTTAAATCGAACCAGGTAGATTTACTACAGTTATATAATAATATAAATTAAGGAGTGTGTCAATATGTATAATGAATTAAGATTAAATATTACTGGAAAAGTTGCATTAGGATTAACATTAGAAGAAAAACATGCCTTATTAGTAGAGTTAGAAGAAAGAGTAGGAGCTTTATTAGAAGCTTATGGAGTTAGTGATTTAAAGTATAATAATATGATTAGTCAAATAGTATATATAGACGACGATTGGGAGGCTTAAATGAACGATTTTTATAGTGGAGCATTATTTGTAATAGCTATGTTAATGATTATAGTACCGCCATTATTATATAAAAAATAAAGGAGTGTAATTGTAATGAAAAATAATAATAAAAATTCTTTTGTAAAAATGATAAATGATTTTGAAATGTTAGAATTCATATTTACTCATTGTGATTATTATAACTCAAGTTATGCTTATTTAACATATCGTTCTTATTATCATAGAGAAACTGAAATAATGTTCTCTTGTCCTTGTTGTCAAAGTAATTATGAATTAAATAAATTACATTATAGAAATGGCAAAGTTATGTGTGAATGTGGCGCAGTATATGATATAAAAGACGTTAGACCTGCAACTACACATAGCTTATATTCTAGTAGAAGAGCAGATGCTATATTACACAATCAAAGCAATGGTACATTAAATAAATATGATGTACCTACTATGATTGGACAATATAGATTCTACTGCAATAAATGTCATAAGACTCATATGTTAGAACAACTTTCTAATACTAGAGACGGCAAACTGGTTTGTATATGTGGTGAATCATATGAATTTAAAGACGTTAAAGTACTTCTACATGAAGAAGGTAGACAATATATAGCATCAAATACCTATTTTGATGGAGAAAAGATATCATTATCTCTTATAGCATATGATTGGGGAGTTAATAGACACAATCAATATTATTTCCAATCAGGAAACAAAAGACTAACTATGAATTTAGAAACTGGTTATAGTTATGCTACAAACAAAGGAGGATTTTATAAAGAATTTAATCAAGTATGGAGTAGAAAACACGATGGAAAAGCTCCTGTAATGTATAATACAACTTACAGCGGAATGACTTCATTTGATAACCATTGTTTTGAAGACGCTAGAGTACAAGAACTTTATCTTAAATATGCTGAACATACTAACTTAGTAAGATTAATATGTAAAAATGAACATGCAATAAGAGAAAAATATAGAATAAGACAAAATAAAGCTATAAGCGATTATATGACTAATTACTTTAATAATAAATATAATTATAAGATAGAACCATTAGTAGCAGATCAACATATGGGAAGAATCAATCTTATAGACTTTGTAACTAAAAATAGATTTGTTAATGTAAATCTTAATACTTGTGAAAAAATGCAAATGTTCTTATCATACCTTAGAGAAGAACGTGACTTTGATAGAAAATACACTGTATTTGGTAGAGAAACAAATTTACCATATATGGACTGGATAACAAAAAATATAAACATAAGTAAATCATTAAGAAAGAAAATAGTAAAAGACTTTGCAGATATAAATCATAGTAGTATATATACTTTATTGGATTTTGTGTATGTGGCTAAAAGATTTTCTAATAAAGAAAACATCAATAAAATATATAATTTATTAGTAGAAGGAGACACTTATTCATCAAGAAGTCTAATTCATTATCAAGGAGATCGTAATGTTATAGAACGCTGGTTAACTCTTAGAGATGAATCTTATATATCTAACTGCAAAGATTATGAAGACTTTACAAATAAATATTATATCTTAAAAGATGCTATGTCTATGATGAGATTAGTAGATGATGTATTTGGACAAGATTGGACTAAAGATAATGTTACATTCAAAACAGAAAAACAATACCATGATGATATACAAGAAATATATCATAGCGAAGCTTATAGACAAGCTAAAGAAGCAAGAGACAAAGCGCAATTAATGGAACCATTTAAAATGGAAGACAGCACTTATGCATTAGAATCAAATGAAATAACTATAGCTAGAAACAGATATGAATTAAGTACTATAGGAAGCGCAATGCATATATGTGTTGGAGGTTATGGACCAGATGTTGAAAAACATAACTGTAGAATAGCATATATACAAGAAGACGGTGAATATAAAGCTTGCTTAGAATTAAGAATGGAAACAGATAATAAAACTAAAAAAGTATTCTATAAATTAGTTCAAGCAAAATTAAAACATAATGCTTTAGCAAGAAGCAATGCTAAATATAATAATATGGTAGTAGAATGGTGCAGAGAAAACAAAATAGATATAAAAACTTCAGATATGATAAATAATATAATAGAAGGAGAGTGTGTTGTACATGAATAAAGAAAGAATACATGAATTAAGAGAGATGGCTATCCATCAAGGTTTATTTGTTGAAGGTGTTTGTGATGAAGGGATATATGTAAGTTTCTTAGAACCTATATATATTAACGAATTCTTTATAATAAGAGACGAAACTTGTATATGTCCAGATTGTGGCTCATTATTGTTAGAAATAGAAGAACCATTCAAACATCAATATGATTATACTCATGTATGTGCAAATATAGATTGCATATTTAACAAAGTTGAAGAACCTGAAGAAGATTGCTGCTGTGATTGTGGATGTGGTTGCTGTTCAAAAGCAGAACAAGAATCAACTTTAGGACTAGAACTTAACTTTATGGACAAAGTAAAAGCATTCTTTAAAAAAGTTGTAAATAAAATAAAAGAATTCTGGGCTGCTTTATAAGCAGTCCTTATTTATGGGAGGATATTGATATGAAATTAAAATTAGATTATAGAACTGTAAGAAATAATGTTTTAACTAATGTTCTACCTTATTTAGAACATATTGAAACAAAAGAAATAATGATGAATATGGTAACAATGGATATGGCAAAAGATATGAATAACATGCATACATGGATAAACACAATATTACTTGGTTCAGGATTATGTTTAATTGGTAGTGCGCCAATAATATCATTTATGGGGATTACTGGAGCAACTGCTATAGCATTAAGCGCTGTTAACTTCTATACAATATATAAAGAAAATAGAGGTTTTGTTGAATTAAAAGTTATGTTAATGGCCTTTTTACATTCTGTAAGACATGTAGATAAAACTGAATTTGAAGAAACTATGAAAAATATAACAACAGAAGACATGATTGAATTTCTAGAAAAAAGTGTGTACTTTAATTTAAAATAATAAATATAAAGGGGAGTATTTAATATGAAATATAGAAATCAATGTGTTTATAAAAATGTTTGTAGTAACAGTTCTCAAAGATGTAGAAGTTGTGAGTTAAAATTTGCTCCATATGATTTAAATATAGCTGCGCAATTAAAAAGAGACAAAGAAAGAAGTAGATATAAATTCGATGATGATAGACAAGCTTTAGCAGCTGATATAATGGCTCAAAAAACAAGTAAATAATAGGTTATGCGCGCCTTCTAAAGTAATATTTAATTGATATTATTAAAAGGAGGCGCATTAATTATGTATATTAAACCTAATATGTCTGCTATAGTGTATGATATGAGAGACTTTGCTAAAAGAGACGAAATGCCTAAATTAGTAAAAGACTTACAAGATAGTGAAAACTACTATGTAAAAGATGAGATAGATGATTTAATAAACGATATAGTAGTAGGAGAAATCGAACTAAAGCATTATGTAATGGATAAAGAATTAGCAAGATATCTTGAAAATCACGTTACAGATATAGAGATACAATATTATTTATCAGATAGTAGAACAGAAACTACAGGTGGAGAATGGACCGAAGTACCGCCTGAATGGACTAACGAAAAATATATGTGGCAAAGACTTATAATATCTTATCCAGGTATTGACGATTATGCAAGTGCTCAAGGTATTTATATCCCAAATGAAAATGGTGTATGTATAGCAGGAGCAAAAGGAGATACAGGAGAAAAAGGACAATCATTAATAGATATATCTCCACAATGGTGTTCATATGGAGACGGTATGAATCCACCACCAGAAGATTATGGTTGGCAAGATATTATGCCAGAAATAGAAGATGGTATGTTTATATGGTCTAGATTCAAATTGGTATGGGAATATCCAGATGAAACTAATTATACGAATCCTGTATTAGATCAAGTATTAGAAAGAATTAAACGTAACATATTCTTTACTGATGAATTAAATGCAGCTTTAGAAGCATTTAGACAAGAAGTAAGTGACAATTATCAAACTATAGAAAACTCTTATACTAAAGATGAAACTATGGAAGAGTTACAAAAAGTAAGAGATGAAGCGTCAGAGGCATTACAAGAGGCAAAAGATGAAATAGCTGAAACATATATAACTAAAGAAGATTCTGAAACAAATATAGCTGATGCTATAATGACATCAGAGAATAAAGTTATGAATACTGGTTATTTTAACTTAGTTAAAAATGGTAACTTCTCAAATAAACTAAAAAATTGGACTGTTCTTAGTGGAGGAGACATTGAAACTTTATTACAAGAACAAGTAGATTATCCTAGTGGCAGAGCTGTTGTGATAACAGGAGAATTAAATATACCTAATAAAGGCATACAACAAATAGTAATACCTGATACTAAAAAAGCTGGTACTACATTTACTATGTCTTGTATGATGAATGTTAACGTAGGAAACGATGGAGAAGAATTTGCTTATCGTCTATATATAGAAGTATATAATATGGATAAAACTATAGAACAATATGAAGTATCTCCTGAAATGTTTAACCAATGGGTTAAACTACAAAAAACATTTACTGTTAATAAAGATATAGACTATATAGAATTACATATAGACTTAAAAAATACTAATAGAACATTAAAAGTATCTGAAATAATGCTTGGTTATGGTGAATTAGCTTTAAATTATATGCCAAACATAACTGAAACTACAGAAGAAATACCAACAAAAGTTAGTCAACTAGAAAACGATAAAGACTATATAACATTAAATGAATTAGACTTATCTGGTTACGCTTTAATAGAGGATATTCCAATTAAATTATCAGAATTAGAGCAAGACATGGATTATTTAACTGAGCATCAAGATATAAGTCATTTAGCATTACAATCTGAAGTAGATGATTTAAAAGCTGAAATAAGTGATTTACAGACACAAATAAATGATTTACTTGCAATAATAGATAAATTAGCAGAAAAAGTTGATGGTGAGCATCCTTCAGTAACTGTTGCTACAACTGATACTTCACGTATTGATTATTGTCGTACTGCAGACTCTGAAGCAACTGCTTTAAATAAAAAAAGAAAGGATAAATAATTATGGCTTACAATAAAAAAACATGGAAATCAAAAGAACTTATAACAAAAGATGCTTTAAATAATATTGAAAATGGTATAAATGATTTATACAATGAATTACCTAATTATGCGTTAAAAACAGATATACCTGATATGCCTGAAATACCAGAAATGCCTTCAATGGAAGGATTAGCTACAGAAGAATTTGTTAACAAAATGTTTATGGCAAATGAAAAATTTAAAGTTAGTCATGCTCCAGAAGGAACTATTGTTGACTATAGAGAAAAAGAAGTACGCGTTATGTGTCCTGCTGATACCGAATGGACTTTACAAAACTCTGGAGAAAATGCAGACCCAAATAAATACTATATAGGATTCAAAGCATATGCACCAGAAAATGCAATGAGTTTTAAAGAAGATTTAGCAAGAACAATTGCAGATGAAACTATGTGTTTCTTCGAAAACAATGAGTTTGCAGGCATTGAAGAAGATGGCAGAAAGTATAGTATAATATGGCTACCTGCAGCTGTACTTAATGAATCTGAATGGAATTATTATGGAAAAAAATCTAATACAAATAAATTCATAGGATGGTTCTACTCTGTAGAATGGTTTGATAAAAATGGAGATCTTATTGGTTCAGATTGCATTAGAATCAATTTATCTAATGAAGATTGTCATGGCGCAATCGAATCTCATTTGATCAATGAATTAAAAGCAGAAATAGCAGAATTACGTGCTATAATAGAAGAGTTAAAAAAGAATAATTAGTACATAGCCTAGGATTTTTCCTAGGTTTATTTTTTACACATAGCTTCGCACAACTGCGTTTTTTATGTAATTTTACTTCGTACAAAAAAAATAAAGGAGATTGATAAACAATGGAATACAAATATTATATGGAAGTTAATTCACATGAACACATGTTAAATGCTTTTGAAATAGCTAAACTATACAACTTACAAACACTTACTGGAAAACCACACAACAGATTGGTAGCTAGAATATTATCAGAACATCACAAAAAGTATGGAGATCCAAAACTATACTATAAGACAGCTAAAGGCGATATGATGAGAGTATGGCCTGAATATGTGTATAAACCTATATTTGATAAACTAATAGAAGAGAATGTACACCACGTACAAATTACAATGGAATTTTCTAATAAGAGTCATTATTATGTTATAGGAGGTTTACAAAATGATTAAAATAGGTGACAAAGTTAAATATCTTGGAGTTTATGACGCTGTTGTAATAGACATTATTTATGAAAAAGACAACCATGAAGTGATTGATTTATATAAAATTGAAATCAATGGATTTAATCAATATATTAGAATGGTATACCCTAATGATATTAAGTTAAAGGAGAAATAACATGTTTAGCAAAGATGCAATTAATAAGAGTTATGAAGAGCTATTAGAAGAATGTAAATTAGCTAGAGAAAGAGAAGTACAAGAGTTTATTGAAGATTTAGAAGAAGAAATTAAAAAAGCTATGAGCAAAGGACACTCCGAAGTCTATAAAAACGGAAAGCAAGTTCATTGTGAAGAGAAAGATACAATAGTTCATTATTTCTCTAAATTAGGTTTTGACGTAGATTTTAGAACTGAAGTGATAGAAAAATTGATTCCATGTAAATTCACAATTTCATGGAAACACTTATTAAAATAATTGAAAGGTAAAGCTGATTTAATATGTTTATTAGAAAAAAAGAATATAATAAGTTAATTGAAAAAATCAATAATCTAGAAAAAGAAAATAATTCATTAAACAATCAAATTGATTACTGGAAAAACCAATATTGCAATGCTAAATTTGGAACTAATTCCTGTGATGATTGTTTAAATATGCTAGGTATATTTGCAAATGTAGATAAATTAAATAATAAATAAGAAAGGTAAAGGTGATTTAATATGTTATGTAATAAATGTGGAAAAGAAATAGGAAGAGGATCTAAAGTAGATAATCATGATGGATGGAAAATAGCTGGAGGAATAGCAACATTCGCAGCATTCAGTAATCCAATAGTAGCTGGTGCTGGACTTTGCGTAGCTGGTAAAAAAGCATTTGATAGATATGTAAAAGGTGATTATAAAGTTAAATGTCCTCATTGTGGAACAACTATAAATGTAACTAAAGACGAATATATGAGATTGACAGAAAAGAATTAGGAGTTGGTTATATGGTATTAAGAATAGTTGAAGAATGTGAAAGATATATAGACTTTTTAATATTAGATAAAAAGAGTGAAAAAGTAGTAGGCTCATTTGAAATTATGATATTCCCTGGAAACTACACTATAGCATGTGAAGCAAATAATGATTTTAATGAGTACTGTTACGACCATTTAGATGATAGATTAGCTAAGTTTTTTGAAGAAATAAAAACAGCTATTGAAGCAGGCTTGTTTGGATTAGATTTAGACAAGCCTGTATATTTATTAGCAGATGAGAAAATAGCATCAAGATATGCCATAGTCAACTGTTTAGAAAGAATACCGAGATTCAATGGATATTATTTTATATAATAAATAGGAGGTTATTAATATGTTTTTAATAGGGTTATTTATAGGAATTGCTGTAGTTATAGGAATATTAGCTTTTGATAATTATGATATAGATAAACACTATAGCAAAGATAAACATGGAAATTATAAATTTTAGGAGTTGATTTTATCATGAACAAAGCATTAAAAAATATAGAAAATAATATTTTACCAAACGTTTGTAATCTAGAAAACAAAGATATAGTTATGGCTATAATAGCATTACAACATTTAAAAAATGAAAGAACTTTTCTAGTAAATGCAGATTTAGGTGTTGGATTATTAACAGCTATACCTACATTTGTTGTTGATATGACTACTCTAATACAAACTACATTATTTACAGTAGCAGGTTGCACAGGTGTAAAATTTGTATATGATTGTTTTGCTATGCGTAAAATAAATAAACTTATGCTTTTATTTATAGATGAACTTATGAACAAGTTTGAAACTCCACAAATGGCATATATAGAATTATCAAGTATGATAATGAATGTTACTAGAGATGAAATTATAGATTATCTTAATAGTATAGGATGTGAGCATAATTTTGTTAAATAAAGGAGATTTAATAGTCAATAAATGGGCAGATTTTTTAGATGACTTTGTTGTGTGTAAAGTAATTGAAATAGAAAAATTAGAAAGATTCAGTGATAGATGGTACCAGTATTCTGGTGCCATTTTTGATTATACAAAAGATTGCAATCTAATAAAAGCAGAGTTAATTTATTCCAGTGATAATAAATGGAAAACTGGATTAACATTATATATAATTGAAGATGAAGCATTAACATTGGATGAATATTTAAAAACTAATGCAAATTGGGATGACTATATGGAATATAAATCAAAATATAAAGATTTATTTTAGGAGGTGTACTAAATGAAAGAGAGATGTAAATACAGTGTTGATGATCTAGTAGTAGAAAGAGGCGCCGATTATTTTAATTCAGTTAAAATATGCAGAGTAGAGGATGTAGAATACATGGATTCTAGTCATCCTGATTGGGATCCAGAATTTGATATTGAACCTTATTGGCTTGTAACTACAGAGATATTATATATGATATCTAATAGCAAAAATAGATACAATATGGTAGGAGATTATGAATCATTTGAAGACTGGGAAATAGAACCTCTTGAAGATTATCTTAATAGACAGATAACTATAGATGATTATATTGATGTGAAATACAATGGAAAATCATTCTATGAGGAGGATGAAGAATAAATGTATTCTTTTGAAAGAGATGATAAAGATAGTTTTGCTTATATAAGTAGGATCTATAATGTATATGATGGAGATGATAGAACATCTCCTATTTTAGCATTAGTAGCAGGATATGATGAAGTAATGGATAAATATTTCGTATGTTATTTGGCTGCAGAAAATTTTAAATCAAGACACAATCATTATCCGGACAGAAGTATAGATACTTGGAAAGAAATAATGAATGAATTCATTGTATTATTTGAATGCATGTTTGACAAAACAGATCTTCTTGAAGAAAATCATTATACACGAGAAAGAATAGAGGAAATGCCAGAATTAACAAGAGAAAACTTACTGTATTATGTAGGCAGTTGTGATTATGATGAAATTAGAGAATTGCCAATAGTAATTGATGATGCAGATAGCGTGGCTGATGAAGCTATACAAAAAAAATATCTTATTCCGGCCTACTATGAAGAAAGTTTTAATTCAGGTATGGTTGAGTACAACGAAGACGAATTCTTACAATTTATAATAGATGAAGAATATACAGAATCTATGTATTTTACAATAGATTTTAACAAAATAAACAATTAAGGAGGACACATAAGATGAAAAGATTTTTTAGCGTAAAACGAGGAAGAGTAACAGGAATATTTACAGACTATAACAGAGTACAAGACTCTGTAAAGAATTTTAGTGGTGCAGAATATAAAGGATTTGCAACTAGAAAAGAAGCAGAAGAGTATTTAGGAATAAATACAATAGACACAGTTGATGTAATAGAATACTTACCAGAGGAATTGTCTTTTTCTAATAACACAGACACTCTAGTGGCATACGTTGATGGTAGTTATTGCAAACAAATTACAACTGAATATTATGGAGCTGGTGTAGTATTGATACATCCAAATAAACAAGAAACAATTAGTCTTAAAG
>JAEIGA010014419.1_pt1 | contig 12029 bp, 12 predicted proteins | sample 9270691 | NCBI WGS metagenome assembly JAEIGA01 (sample SAMN17057246, study PRJNA624740) | gut metagenome | biome: biome; isolation source: fecal sample | host: Bos grunniens | place: China: Xizang | collected 2019
CACAATATATTAATATATCTAAGGTATTTACACCTAAGAAGTCATATTTAATACCTTTAACTGATTCACATGCTTTTAATTCTAATGCTACAGCTTGTAATTCTTTATCTTGTCTTATCATTGGCATAGATTCTATGACAGGACTATTAGTTATTAAAGTCCCAGCAGCATGTATAGAAGTACTAGATTCTAATCCTTCTAGTTTCATAGCTATATCAAACATCTCTGGATATATCTTTTGATAATCACGTAACTCTGGTACGTGTTCTAATGCTTCTGCAATAGATAAGTCTACTAACTTATCTTCTTCTGAATCATCATCTAAATAATATACTGTAGGTATAAGTTTAGCTATTATATCTGCAGTCTTTAAATCTATTTCTAATAACCTACAGACATCTCTTATAGCACTCTTCGCTTTACGCATAGTAAAAGTACTAACAGCGGCGCAATGATCTACGCCATACTTATCTATAACATACTTAAACATCTGTTCTCTATATTGTGAAGGACAGTCCATATCTATATCAGGTATAGAACCTTTACGATGCACTGAAGTAAATCTTTCAAACAATAAATCATATTTAAGTGGGTCTATAGTTACTAATCTTAATAAATAAGCTACTACAGAACCAGAAACTGAACCACGTCCTGGACCCATCATTATATCTTCTTCTCGTGCATATCTATATATGTCCCACATGATTAACATATAAGACGTAAAGCCTAATTCTTCAAGAGTATCAAGTTCAAAATGCATTCTATCTATATATCTATTAGGATCTGTTATAAGATATTGTATTTCGTCTAATCTTTGATAACATAGATGCTCTATATAAGTTCTAGGAGTATAGCCTTCGGGGCATTTAAACTCTGGTAAGTTTAATTCTTTAGCTTCTACAGATATATTGCATTGCTCTCCTATCTTTAGAGTGTTATTAATAGCTGCATCTATATATTGTTTATCATAGGCTTCCATACTATTATATAAAGTATCATAAGGCATAAACCAATAACACTTATCAGGATATATGAGACTACCATCTTCAGATACCGTTTTCTTTTGACCTAGTCTTACGTGATAGTCATGTACTATATAATCCTCTTCATCAAGGTAATGTATGTCATTAGTTAATACAAGAGGTACATTGTGTTTATTAGAAAGTTCTATAAGTTTATTATTAACAGTTATTTGATCAATGAAATCACCTGGTTGTATTTCGAAATATAAATCAGTGCCAAAGATATCTTTAAGCTCTGTGATATGATTCTCTATTAATTCATCTTGTTCCTCTAATATATATTGAGGTAACATACCACCTACACATGCAGTAGTACATATTAAGCCTTCACAATGTTCTCTAATATAATTTAAATCTACTCTAGGCTTTTTATAAAAGCCAACTAATGATGCTATAGATACTATATTAATTAAATTCTTTAAGCCTTCATTATCTTTAGCTATTAATATCATATGATATGTTTTAGAATCTTTAACTTTATTCTCCATATCAGGAGTTAAATAAATTTCACAACCTATAATAGGTTTTATGTCGTTATCTATACACTTAAAATAGAAGTCATACATATCGGCTAATGAACCATGCCCAGTGATACATAAAGTATCTAGTCCTAGTTCTTTAGCTTTATCAATATAACTATTTAATTTTAATATAGAATCGCCTACGCTGTTTCTAGAAGTATGAACATGTAATGGGACATACTTATTCATTCGTATCACCGCCTTAATTCATTAGCAAAATAAAAGTAGGCTTACGCCTACTTAAATAAGTCTTCTATATTATCGACTTCGATAAACTCCATATCTGTTTCGAGTTCAATCTCTCCATACTTTTCTAATTGACATTCAGTACATTCATATGGTTTATTACGGTCTTCATCATATTGACGACATTCCATAATACCATACTCTTCATTGAACTCTAAATCGATTTCTTTAAGTGTACAATAAGTGTTTTCGTCGGCTGGATTAACGCAACATGCAGAATTAAATTTACATGTAGTGAAACTACAATTAACATTAGTGCAATTCTTACAACTCATTGTACCATTCCCTTCTATTCTTTTCTTGTGCCAGTAGAACCAAATCCTCCTAGCCCTCTTTCAGTATCTGAAACTTCTTCTACTTCTGTAAAAGTACATTGTTGCACTCTCTCTAATACCATTTGAGCCAACTTAGTGCCTTTAGGAATTATAACAGGGAAGTCTTCTTCGTTCTTAACCATTATGCCTACTTCATTTCTGTAACCTTGATCTACTGTTCCTAAATATACAGTAATATCAGCTCTTATCTCTAGTACTTCTGTTCCTCTTACTACTTTAACGGGAACACCTTTAACTGTGTTTCCTGATTTATTTCTTACTTGGAAGCCCCAACCTTCAGGTAAATCAAATATTAAACCAGTTCTAGCTATTGCTTTTTCTCCTGCTAATAATATTAATTCTTCACAAGTATATAAATCTGCACCTGTATCTGTATCATGTGCAAAATCTGGTATTATAGCCTCTGAATGGATTCTTTTAACATTTATATTCATATAACCACGCTCCTTATACAAAAGTATATGTTATATCTATATTATCTATGCCTTCTAATTCATCTTCATCGAAATAGAATATAGTATCAAAGTCTATTATATCCATTAATTCGTTAGGTTTAGTAAGTTGTATCCCATACATATTTTCTTTATCTTTATTTCTTCCCATGAATATTATCTCACCTTCGCAACCAGTAAAATAATCAGTCATCTTATCTTCTACTATTCTAACTCGTTGTCCTAAATTAAATTTAATTTTAATCATCTCCAACTTTTTAATAATATTATTTTTATAACTTTAAGTTTTAATTTTAATGCGTCTAGCTTAGTAAAATTTATCATAAAATTCCGTCCTTATTAACTGACATTAACTGACGGCATCTTTTATCAAATACTGTAGACGTTGAAATAATCGTTTTCCTATATAAACCACATAAAATATATACTTTTATGCCATTGAAAAGGAAAACGTTTATTTCAATAGGTCTAGAAAATCATGTCAGTATTTTGGTCAGTATTTTTATAAAAATTTTCATATTTTCAGAAAAAATTTTTTTTCAAAAACTCGCGCTAAAATTTTTTAAAATTTTGATCCCCTATTGGTTGAGAATGACTATCAATTGCATTTAGTGTAGCCGCATTCTACACAAGAATTACAACCGCCAGTAAACACTAATGATTTCTTTCCGCACTCTGGACATGTTGCATATTCAGGACCTTTAACTTCTTTAGCTATTCTTTCTTTATCTAGTTGTACTGTTTTAGGCTGTATTTCTTCTTCCTCTTCTTCATCTTCGTCATGATCCATATAATATTTTTGGAATTTTTCATGCATTTCTAATAAAGCTTTAGCTATAGATGATGCACATGATGTTCCTGGTGACACTTCTTTACCTGCTGCTCTAGCAGATACATAACTAGGACAAACAACAACAGAGTTAAGTTGATCTACTATCTCTTCTATAGTTGCTCCTTTTCTAGCAAGTAAGCTTAATAATCTTGATACGGCATTAGTAAATGCTAAACATCCGCCCTTACTACCTTTAGATAAGAATACCTCTCTAAGTTCTCCTGTTTCTTCATCAAAGTAAGCATTTAAGTGTAAAGTACCACATCCTGATTTTATAGTTTTCTTTAATCCTACTACATCATCAGATGGCATTATAGTGTCTCCAAATTTTAATCCACTATTCATAGTATCAAGAAGATTTTCACGTTTTACTGGTTCTTCAACTTTTGGTTCTTCTTTAGGTTTTTCAGTAGTTAATATAGCCGCTCTATCACAACCATCTCTAAATATCGTTAAACCTTTTAATCCTTCATACCAAGCTGCTATATATAAATCTTCAACTAAGTCAATAGATGCATCATTTGGTAAATTGATTGTACTTGAAATACTTGCATCTATATGTTTTTGCCATGCTGCTTGTATTTGAATTCTTTTGAATGGATCGATAGTTTGAGAGTTTACGAAGAAATCAGGTAATTCTTCTTCTTCAGTTAATCCGTGTTTTTCCATATATTCTTTAGCTATTGGAGTAAACACTTTATACTCAACATCTTCACCGTGCAATGATTGAGTTCTTCTTGTATAACTGAAATTAAAGATAGGTTCTACGCCGCCGCTTATTCCTAACATAGTTGATAAAGTACCAGTTGGAGCTATAGTTAATAATTGACTATTTCTTAGTCCATATTGTTGTATTAGTCCACGAGTTTCTACTGTAGAATTACGATTTAAAAAATCTGATGTCAATAATGCATTTACATCGCATTTTGGATATGCACCGTATTCTTTTGCTAATAATGCAGATGCTTTTATTGACTCACTTGCTAAAACATAACCTATTTCATCACATAGGTCAATTGCTTCATCCGAGTCATATCTTATTCCTAGCTTAATTAATAAATCCGCTAATCCCATCATTCCTATACCTATTTGTCTATAATCGCGTACAGTGTCTCTTTGTATTTGTAATGGGTGTAATGGTAAACCTTCATCTAATACGTCATTCATAGCTTTTACTACTATTGGGATATCCGCTCTAAATCTATCAAAATCGAAGAAACAGCCTAATTCATCTACATACTCTGCAAGATTAAAACTACCTAATAAACAAGATCCTCCATTTGGAAGAGGTTCTTCGGCGCAAGGATTTACACCTGCATAATGGAAATTATGGTCATTACTTAATAAATTGTAATTTTCGATTCTATCCCAAAATAGGATTCCTGGCTCTGCCATTGACCAATTGTTTTTAGCAAGTAATCTGAAAAGTTCAGCTGCATTTACTGTTTTAGTCATTTTATCGCCATTTTCAGTTTTGAAGAATAATTCCCAATCGCGATTATTTACTACTGCGTCCATAAAATCGTCTGTTATACGAACTGATATATTTGCTTTAGTTACGGCCTCTAAATCATTTTTTATATTTATGAATTCTTCTAGATCTGGATGGTGACAGTCAATACTAAGCATAAGAGCACCTCTACGACCTTCTTGACCTATTACTGCAGATACACTACTAAAAGTCTCCATAAATGAAACTGCACCAGTTGTAGTTTTTGCTGCATTATGCACTTCCATGCCTCTTGCTCTTAATGGAGATATATCTATACCACAGCCTCCTCCATAACTAAAAGTTCTTGCTAAGTCCGAACATGTTTTATATATAGATTCTATAGAATCATCACTTATACCTAAAACGTAACAATTTGAATAAGTTACTTTTTTACCGTAATTTTGTAATCCTCTATTTGCTAATATTCTACCGCCAAATAAGAAACGTTTTTCTTGCATCAATCTTTTTATATCTTCGTCTCCGCCCGAAACTCTATTTAACCATTCTTCAAATGTTTCATTCTCAAATTTATATTTCTTATTCCATATATCTATAGCTAATTGATTATTTTCACCAAGCCATAATTCTACTGTCATTGGTATCATCCCCTTTTAATTAATTTTAATGGTTTCTTCTAGTAATGCATCAATAAGCTGCTTTGACCAAGATGTAGCTTTCGAATATCTATCAACAAGTTCATAAAGACTGTACCATTTATACTGATAAATATTTGATTTACTAATTATCATATCTACATTGGTCGTATCTATATAGTATATACAGCCTAAAACTGATTTTACAGAATCATTTGCAAGATCTCGAATATTACCAATAAAACTAATTTTTACACTATTGGGATCAATCCTTAAATCTTGAACTAAAATATGATTCATCTGATTGTAAAGTGCATTATAATTTCCGGAATAAGGTCTAATATATGAGTGTACGCCTAATTCCAAACAAGGTCTTTTTTGTAAATCATAGAGCTCTTTAACAAGGAATTTATTTTCGTATTTAAACAACATAACAACAGCTATTTTTATAAAACATATATTATTGTCTATTTCATATCTTGGCTTATATACTCCAGTAGAATCATAAAGACCATATGAGTTCTTGATAAATAAAGAAGCCCCTGTAAAACCATTCTTTATAGATGATACATAGTTTACAGGGACTACTAAAATTTGATCTTTATTTTTCATTTAATAAATCTTTTATTTTTTTAGATAATTTAAACTTAACTACTTTTTTTGCAGGAACTTCTATAGTCTCTTTTGGATCTCTTGGATTTCTTGCTGTAGTAGCAGCTTTTTCTTGAACAGAAAAAGTACCGAAACCTATTAATTTAACTTCTTCTTCATTTAATAAGGCTTCTTTAATACTATCCATATATGCATTCATGAATCTTTCTGCTTCTGCTTTAGAAACATCCATTTTTTTTGCTATTGTATTTATTAATTCTGTTTTTCCCATGTTAAATTCTCCTTTTTTGTTATTTTTTACTTAATTCTCCTTGTTGTAATTGTTCTATACACTTTTTAAAACAATCTTTACAATTACCACATGATGAACAACCTAAATGTTCTTTAAGCTGATTACAATCTGTTATACCTAAATCAAAATAATTATTAACACACTCTAATTTTCCTAATGTATTCGTAGAATTATCTTTTATAATTATTCTGTTTTTAGAAACTAATTGTATAGAATAATTAGATGTAGAATTGTTTTGTAATAGTTCAATTAAATCTTCTATGCTATAATTACCTATAAGGTTATTATTTTTTATAATTTCAAATAAATCTATCATATAACACACTCCCAATATTATTTATATTTTATTCTTCTTTCAATAAGTCTATTAATCTAGAAACTCCTTGTTGTATATCATCACATACTCCGAATTCAGGATTATAATATATTACATCTTCCCTATGGTCTTTATCTGCTATGACTACAGTATAATGAGAAGCGTCTTTTAATGCGTCAAATGAATCAATTATTTCTGAGATTAAAGAATCTGAAAAGTCAACTCCTATAAATATTAATGTATGAGTATTTAAACTAACTTTACCATTTTCTTCATTAAATATTGCATTTTTAACTTCATTATAAACATTTAATGGATATCGTTCTCCAAAACACAATACTGTAGGTTTAATATTTCCGCCGCAACTACATTTTAAAGTAGTATCTTGAAATTTTAATTGAGGATACATTTCTTCTGCGTCATAACTTTTTTGGCATTTAACGCATCTTAAGCTTTTGTTTTTCCCAGCAGGAGAAACAACTGATGTATGATTCAATACATCTATTATATTAGTATCTATAACAGTAGAATGTAATTTTAAATCTAATAAAGCCTCTACAGTTTCAGTTGTTATATCATTATAACTATATAATTTCATAAGATTTTCAACGTAATAACTCCAAAAAGTTTGAGGATCTCTAACCATAGTTTTTCTATTAAACTTTTCTTTAGATTCTTCATTTACAGAAATATTTTCATTTGCTATATCTGGGCCTAATATTATAACCGCATCTTGATATTGTTTTAAGTGTTGTAATAAAACTTTTATAGGTAATTTAGTTTTCTTTTTCATTGCTATTGTCTCCCTTCATCAATAAATCTACTATCGAAGCCGATTGTGGCTCTTTATCCATGTTATTTATATTAATATATACCTTCTCTAATTCTGCTATATCAATTTCTTCTTCCTCTTCTTCATCTACAGGACGAGAAGGTAAAGGTTGTCTAAAAGAAGCAGCTGGTGCTTTATAAGCAGGATTAACCATAGGCTGTTGATTACCAGAAAACAATTCGCATTCATTAACCTGTACGACTAGGTGAATGGTTGCATTGTTAAAATACTCATAATATTTACATATATGTTTGTTTTTACATGAGTTACATAACATTAAGCAATGGGACTCCTTTCTTGAAACAATTTTCAATAAATAATTGAATGGTCGCTTGTTCAGATTGAGGCACAGATTCTTTTATTGCATCAAACATATTACTATATTTATGATATAAAGCATATAAATCACGATTAAAAGAATTAATAACATTCTGTATTTGATAATATCCATAAGATACACTATTGTCAAGTATATAATTCAAAATATCATATTTTAAATCTAAAGCCATCTCTGCCAAGTCTTTACCATCAGGTAGTATTAATAGTTTAGCAGAGATATTATTACTTTCTAATAAAGGCATGACTTTCTTCATTGTTCTTATGCCTTTATCATCGTTATCGTACACTACAATAACTTCTTTACCTAATTTAGCTAATACGTTAATTTGATATTCACTTAAACTCGTTCCTAAAGCACAAATAACATTTGATGCTCCATACATTTGTGGAAGTATAGTATCAAATACTCCCTCTGTTAAAATAACATAATCTTTTGTTTTATCTATAAATTGCATACCATAAAAATATTGTGATTTCTTAAATATATCTGAATCAGATGAATGAATATATTTTCTATTTAAACCCTTTGTCTGAGCTGTAACCAAACGTTTATTAAAGCCTATTATATTTCCATATGAATCGAATAGTGGGAAAACTATTCTATCTTCGTATTTATCATAGCATATAGTCCATTTTTCTATAGTTTCATCATCTAAGCCTCTATCATACAAATATTCATAAGCTTCACATGTCATATCTTTTATATATTTTTGAGTCAAATTATAATTAGTTTTATATATTTTAGAATTAGCATCATTTGGTATTTCAAGATTAATTCTTTGTGCTAAATATTTCACTGCATCAATCCATGAAACTTTACCTTCGTTAACCCATTCTATAAACGCTATAGCATCTGATCCATAATTTCCTTGATCTTTGTTCTTTTTGTCACTATGACATCCATAACAAGTCCAAGTATTGGTTTGAATATTTAAACAGAAAGATGCATCACTATCATTATGTTTAGGATGTGGGCAGTGTCCTACATATAACGTAGGACCTGCTTTTTTAAGTTCTGTATATTCTTCTACAAGTTCTTTTAAATCAACATTAGCTTTAAGTTTATCTAAAAATTCTCTACTAAACTTCATAATATTTTAGTACTCACCTACTTTACTTAATACTGAAAGCATCATCTCTAATTTCTATTTCAACTCCTGGTACTTCTACGCCATCAATATAAAGTAATCCATCCATTATAGTTCCTTGCTCTTTAAGTTTCTTCTTATCTATTGAAACTTTAGGTTCAGGAATTGTAGTTTTAACTAAATCAGGATGTAGTTCTTCAGCCCATTTTATTAAATCTTCGTCTTTATATGTGTAGTGTGGTTGTTGTTTTTTTAATGCTAAAGTACCATGAGGCAATTTTATACTGCGTTTATTAGAGCCATCTAACTCTCTATGAATATATGATTCTAATGCATCTGTATAAAATTTCTTTTGATTTTCTATAATTTTAAGTTGTTCTTCTAAATATTGATCTAATAAGGCATTTTGTCTTACACGTTCAGCTTCAACAAATTGTTTTATCTCTTCCATTTCTAAATCTTTTTGTTTTGCTAATTTTATAAAATAATCGGCTTGATGTTTATCATTAACTAAATAATCATTAGATTCATTTATATCAAGCATTATAGCTTCTTGATCATTAAGAAACTCTTGTAAATCAGCTAAAAAATCATGTTCATTAATTATATAAATCACTCCTTCAAAGATTTTATTATATCAGAATCATAATTTTTCTTTTTATTTATTATACGTTGAGCTATATTGTCATAAGACTCATCAAGTATTATTTGATATATATTAGATACTCTACTGATAGAATCTGCACGTTTAACTCTACCATGTCTTTGTATTTGATTTGCATATGAATCTGCTAAATCATATTCTATAAGATTCTTACACTTAGATAATGATATACCAGCATTTCCTGCCTCTGTAACTATTAATATTTTATAATCAGGATCGTCTTGAAATAAAGTATAAGCTTGTTCGTAACGCTCTTCTGGTGACATAGAACCATTAATATAAGCAATTTTGATATCTTTAAATTTATTTTGTAACTCATTTATTAAAAGTCTTTGCATTCTTTCATATTTAGTGAATATACATACAGTTTCTTCTGCATCTATTATATTAGAGACTAATTCTTCAAGTACTTCTAATTTAGGGCTATCTAAGCCATCTACATTGTACGTATTAGCCATATTAGATTCACTCATAGAAAGCAATCGTGGATCATCTGCAAGCTCTTGAGCAAATGTTTGATAAGCCATAACTTTTGCCGTCCATTGCTTATATTCTGCATTAGTTTCTAATAAACGTGGATTATTTATTTTATCTTCTATAGCTTTGACTGCATCTTGCGCTATCTTTAAATCTGCCATGATTTCATTATTTATTTTTCTAGTCTTATTAGGCATAGTACAATATATAGGTGTTACTATAAGTTCAGGTAATTGATCTGATATATCATCTTCAGTTTTCATAAATATATAAGGATTAATTTGAGTTTTTAGATGTTCTATATTTTTAACACCTGCTACTCTACCATAGCCTTTATATATAATATAGTTAGTAGCAAATTTACCATGAGTCTTAAATAAAGCAGGGTCTAAGAAATTAAATATACCAAATACGTTTTCTGGATTATTAGTGATTGGCGTAGCTGTCATTCCAAATTTATATTTTAAATCATTAAATTGACATATAGCTTTATGAATACCAGATTTATGATTATTAATCTTTTGTACTTCATCTGCTATTATAAATTCACAATTAATGTTTTTAAGTTTTTCTGATACAGCTTTATTCTTTAATGTTTCATAATTACAAATTAACAAGTCTACATCTTCAAATTGTTTATCAAATTTCTTTCCAGCTTTACTAGGTGTATCAATAGCATGAGCGACTAAATCAGAAAATTTAGCGACTTCTTTAACCCATTGATATTTAAGTGAAGCAGGTACTACGATTATACCAGGTGTAGTGACTTTATTAGATTGTTTTAATTCATTATAAAGTGTAATAGCAATAAAACTTTTACCACTACCCGTAGGTAGAAGAAATAACGCACTGTTCTTATCTGTGCCAAAGAATACAGTTTCTTTCTGATATTCATAAGGTTCATATTTTAGTCCTTTCCCTATATCTTTCCATGGACTAATGAAATGTTCTACAGTGCAACTTTCTTCTAATAATGGCACTATTTCATTAGGTATAATCCATTTATCTGAATTAACACGTTTAACACTATCTCTATATTGTGCTAATAAACTTATTATAATATACTTGTCACAAATCTCGCCTGTATATTCTAAAAAACTGGAGTTTGCATCCTTGTTCTTAATCAGAATCATTAATACACCTCCTTAATTTTGATGAACATATTGTTTATCTATTTCTCTTAAGAATCTAGAAGGTGCAACATATTGCTCTCTACCTTGTGCTTTAACTGTAGATGGATAAGTCATAAATAAATAATCTTTAGCTCTAGTCATAGCAACGTACATTAATCTTCTTTCTTCTTCTATTTGAGCTGGATCATCTAATGCTTTAAAATGAGGACATATAGTTTCAGAACAACCTATGACTATAACACATTTATATTCTAAACCTTTAGATTTATGCATAGTTAATAATTGTACTTTATCATCGTCTTCATCTTTATCTTCTCTATATAAAGATGCTTGAACTAATAAATCTTCTATAGATTGATATTCAGAAGCTACATTTACTAATTCAAATAAATTTTCAGCTCTAACTTGCACTTCTGCTTGGTCTTTATAAGTTGTTTCTAAATAATCCATATAATTTAATTCAGTTATAAGCCATTTTATAACTTCTGCAGGTTCATCATTTAAATATCTTTCTTCAAGTCTATCTAAGAATTCTGCATATTCTTTTATAGTTGTTTTGGCTTTACCTTTAAGTTTTAAATCTTTATGAGTTAAAGCCTCTCTTATACTTAATGGTTCTACAGGATAAGTTCTTGCGAATTCGTCTATTGTTTCTATAGATTTTTCTCCTACACCTCTTTTTGGCACTCCTACACTACGTTTAAACGCCATAACATCTTTATCATTAACTATTAATTTAAGATAAGATAATATATCTTGTACTTCTGCTCTGCAAAAGAATGG
>JAEIGA010014420.1_pt1 | contig 12028 bp, 11 predicted proteins | sample 9270691 | NCBI WGS metagenome assembly JAEIGA01 (sample SAMN17057246, study PRJNA624740) | gut metagenome | biome: biome; isolation source: fecal sample | host: Bos grunniens | place: China: Xizang | collected 2019
CGACTTATTACTTACTACTTCATTTAAGCGTAATGATCAACAGAGCTCTTTTAAGAATTAAGGTAGCGCAAGTTTTGTATGCTTGTTTTGCAAAAGAAAACACCGACCTCACAGTGGCTGAAAACGAATTGCAACTAAGTATACAAAAATCTTATGATTTATATCACTACATCTTGCTACTCATCGCCGAATCGCGCCGTTACACAGAAGTCAAAGCCGATTCACTCCGCGACCGTATCGGTGGCGTTCGCGTAAACGAAATGTTCAACGAACAATTCATGAACAACAAATTCGCTCGCCAACTCGGTGAAAACATCGATTTATATTCGTATGCTAACGAACGTGGTCTCTCTTGGGCTGAAGATACCGAATTCATCAAATATCTCATTTCACAAGTAAACCGCCGCGAATACTACTGCATATACATCGCAAAAAAGAACCCTTCGTATGGCGAAGACAAAAAATTCTGGCGCGATATTCTTGCTAACGAATTTCAAGAAAACGAACAATTCGACCACTTGATCGAACAACAATCAATCTATTGGAGCGACGACATCGACATCGTTTTCAGCTTCGTAGAAAAAACAATCAAACAATTCAAAGAAGAAAACGGAGCAGACCAACCTCTTCTCCCTATGTACAAAGACGAAGCTGACAAAACTTTTGCATTTAAACTTCTCGACTCTGTACTTCTTCACAATACCGAACTTGAAAACATCATCACAAAATATCTCATTGATTGGGATATAGACCGTGTTGCTATGATGGACAGAGTGATTCTCAAAGCAGCCATTGCCGAACTACTCTACTTCTCTACCATTCCAGTCAACGTAACCCTCGACGAATACATCGAACTTGCAAAATACTACGGAACAAAGAAAAGTAGCAAATTCATCAATGGCGTACTCGACAAAGTAGTAAAAGAACTTCGCGAAACAAGCGAACTCAGCAAGTTCAAAATCTCAAATAAAAAATCAAAAAGCAAAGCCTCTTCTGAACTCAAAGAATCAGAATCCAACTCTGAAACAACAACAGAAGAATCTCAAACAACAGAAAGTAACTAATAACTACTAACTAGTAACTAATAACTAATCAAAATGCTTACAACAATTTTATTACAAGCTGCAACAGCAGAAGGCGCACAAGGCGCAGGATGGATGAATATGGTAATGTTGCTCCTCATCTTCGTTATCTTCTATTTCTTCATGATTCGCCCACAAACTAAACGCCAAAAAGAAATCAAAAAATTCCAAGATTCTCTCGAAAACGGCAAAACTGTTATCACACAAGGCGGTATCTATGGTCGTGTACGCGAAGTAAAAGACAACTACGTACTTGTCGAAATCGCTGATGGTGTTAAAATCCGTGTCAACAAAAACATGGTATTCGATTCACCTGAAGATGCAACTCAACAACCTGCAAAATAATTAAAACTATGAATTCAAAACGCTTTTTGGTGTACATTAAGCGACAAGAAAATAAAGTTGCTACATTCTTGAAATCTCGAGATGTAGTAACTTTTTTGTTCTTCTTCATCCTCGCTTTTTTCTTATGGTACATGTATAATATCGGCACTCAACGCGAAATCAGCCGCCGAATACCTATTACATATATTGGCATTCCCGACAACGTACAACTCGAAAAAGAGTTACCCAAAGAACTAAAATTCGTAATAAAAGACGAAGGAAAAATTATATGGAGCTACCGAAAATCCCAGTTCGATACGCTCAGAATCAACCTAACCAACCATTTCAGCGAAAACAACACCCTCGAAATAAAATTCGAAGAACAATTCAAACAAATACTCTCTCAATTATCTCCAACCACTAAAGTTATAGAACTAAATCCTGGCTATTTCACCTCAAAGTACATAATTCTATACTCAAAATCAGTACCAGTTGTTACAAGTAATATAATAAAACTTGCTCCACAACACGTTATGTACGACACAATAACAATATCACCAAAATTCGTAACCCTACTTGGTACAAAAGAAGCCATTGATACTATCTCTTACCTATATCTCGAACCAATCACCGAAACTTTCGACAAAACCAAAACCCTTACCGCAAACATTCAAAAACCTCAAGGCGTAAATATCAATCGCAAATCGGTAAGTCTCACAATCCCAGTCGAAATGTGTACCGAAAAAGAGATAAAAGTTCCTATTTCAATAGAAAATTTACCCAGAAATATCAATATTCGCACATTCCCTAACGAAGTAAAAATCCGATTCAGTGTAGGACTTAGCCACTATAATTCCGTAACAGAAAAAACTTTCAGTGCCATACTCGACTATAATGACATCATCCTCAATCCCGACAAAAGCACTGCTACACTACAACTCGACTACACCTCAGGCTATATCTTCAACATCCAACTCAACCCATCTGAAGTGGAATATATAATCGAAAATTAAAAATGAAAAAAATAGGTATTACAGGCGGTATAGGTTCGGGCAAAAGCATCGTATCTCGCATATTAAAAACTATTGGTTACCCGATTTACGACTCTGATTCATGGGCAAAACACCTAATGAATAACCACCCAAACATCCGTCAAGCACTAACCGATAAATTCGGCGCCGAGACCTACACTCCCGAAGGCTTAAACCGCACCTATTTAGCCCAACAAATCTTCAACAACAAAACCAATCTCGCCTTTGTCAATTCCATAGTGCATCCCATAGTATGCAACCACTTCACACAATGGGCAGAAAATCAACACTCCGAATTTGTCTTCATCGAAAGTGCAATCCTTTTCAGTAGCGGCCTCGACAAAATCCTCGATAAAACAATATATGTAGATGCGCCACAAGAGTTACGCCTCCAACGAGCTATGCTACGCGACAACGCCTCTGCCGAAGCCATCATCGCACGCATCAACAACCAATCGCACGATAACGAATACGCTCGTTCTCACTCCGATTTTATAATCCAAAACGACAACCAAACACTACTCACTCCACAAATACTAAACACAATAAAAAAACTGATTAACTAAGAGTTAATCAGTTTTTTTTATTTTATGGTAATAAATCACTTACATCATGCCCAAAAGAGGCTAACTCTCGAACGAGAGATGAAGAAATATGAGAGGTTTCAGCATCTGAAATGAGAAATATCGTTTCCAAACCAGCTATGCGACGATTGGCATCGGCTATAGTGCGTTCATACTCAAAATCTGTTACCGAACGAACCCCTCGCAATATATATTTAGCCTCGTATTGAGTAGCTAAGTCCATAGTAAGAGTTTCATAAGTAACTACCTCAACACGTGGTTCATTAGCATATAATTTCCTCAATCGATCCAATCGCTCCTCGACTGGCATCCAACCTTTTTTTGCACGATTAATACCTATGGCTATCACCAACTTATCAAACATTGGTAATGCTCGTTCGACAATAGCTTGATGACCACGAGTAAAAGGGTCGAACGAACCCGGAAACAATGCCACGTTCATCACTCTCTCAATTTAAAGATAACATTAACAGCCACAGCTTCATCAATAATAGGAATAATCCACAATTCACCTGCAGCAAATGATTTAGAAATACGCAACAAGTTACCATCTATTTCGCCTGTGAATTGACACACATCAATACCAGAACCACCTTGAGTACATTTTGTTGGTTTAAATTCAACTGTATTACCACTCAATGTATAAGTACCTTTATGTATTTCAGCGTATGGCTCATCGGCACCTGGTGCGTCCATATATACAAAAGAAAGTTCAAAAGTATTATCTTCTCCAAAAACTATTGCCGATTTTGCAATATCTGGAGCATAATCACGCACATGGTCATTATACATATAATCTTCACCATTAGCCATAAGCGACTTAATTTTCCAAGTACCAGACAATTCTGTTTTTGGAGCATCTTTATCCTCTATTTGCTCCCTTTCACAAGCAACAAATAAGAATAAAAAGAATACCGATACAATAAAAGCAAACTTTTTCATATTAACCTCCTATTTTTAAATTCTTGCAATACGTTTTATTTCATCAATAATAGCACCTGCAAATTTATCTGCTTGTTCACGTGTTGGAGCTTCAGAATAAACACGAATAATTGGCTCTGTATTAGACTTGCGAAGGTGTACCCAACCTTGTGGAAAATCAATTTTTACACCATCAATGTCTGTAACTTTAAATTGTTTATAACAACCCTTAATCACACACAACACACCCTCAACATCAATTTGTGGAGTAAGTTCAATTTTGTTTTTAGAAATATAATAATTTGGATACTCAGCGCGCAATTCGCTAACTTTCTTACCTGATTTTGCCAAATGAGTAAGGAACAAAGCCACTCCCACCAATGCATCACGTCCATAATGCGATGCAGGATAGATAACACCACCATTACCTTCGCCACCAATCACGGCACCAACCTCTTTCATTTTAGTGACAACATTAACCTCACCAACAGCTGCAGCTGAATATTGACCACCATGAATAGCTGTTACATCTGCCAACGCACGGGTAGAACTAAGATTAGAAACAGTATTACCAGGCGTATGTCTTAAAACATAATCGGCAATAGATACCAATGTGTATTCTTCGCCAAACATCTCTCCGTTTTCACAAACAATGGCAAGACGGTCAACATCAGGATCAACTACAAAGCCCACGTCTGCTTTAGTATTTCTAATATGTTCTGAAATTTCAGTTAAATGTTCAGGTAGAGGTTCTGGATTATGAGCAAAATGACCTGTTGGCTCACAATTGAGTTCTTCGATTTGCTCAACACCAAGAGCACGCAACAATTCAGGAATCGCCACACCACCAATAGAATTGACTGCATCTACTGCCACACGGAATTTTGCTGCACGAATAGCCTCCACATCAACCAATTCAAGTTTCAATACCTCATCAATATGACGTTTGATATAATCATTTTTCTCAACGCAAGTACCGAGGGTATCTACCTGAGTATAAATCACATCATTACTTTCAGCAAGTGCAAGCATTGCTTCGCCTTGAGCTTTATCAAGGAATTCACCTTTTTCGTTAAGAAGTTTAAGAGCATTCCATTGTTTTGGATTATGAGAAGCAGTAAGAATAATGCCACCATCTGCACCCTCCATAGTTACAGCAAGTTCGGTAGTAGGAGTTGTAGCAAGTCCAATATTCACAACATCACAACCACATCCCATCAATGTACCAATGACTATGTTAGAAACCATCGCACCCGACAAACGAGCATCGCGACCAACAACCACAGTGCAACGTGATTTATTATGATAGCTTTTTAACCACTCAGCATAGCCAGTAGTGAATTTCACTATATCAACAGGCGAAAGACCTTCGCCAATTGTGCCACCTATCGTGCCACGAATACCTGAAATTGATTTAACAAGTGTCATAACTTAGATATTTAGTAGCGAGTTGCGAGATATAAAACTTGCTCGCTTTGCTCGTTTAATTTATAATGTATCTATTACCTAATGTCTATTATTTAATGTCTATTTAGGCACTCGACGTATTTTCATTTCATAAACGTAAGGAATCACCTCAGAGTTGTTACGTCCTAATTTTGAAGGTACGATAATACGCGCATGAGCCTCTGATTTTTTCATTAGTTCAAATGCTTTTTGCCAACCTTCACAACTATTTGTTAACGAACCATAGGTGATTTCATTCGGATAAGGACGATCTTGCGTTGTCCAATAGTCCTCAACCACTGGATAAACATCAAGAGTTGATTGCTTATAACGCAACACAAGTTTATCACCTGTACGCAATGTGTCACCAACGCCTTTTTCTATCAATTGGAAATATATTCCATCCTCAAAATGATACATCTCGTTAGCCCCAAATATAGTATCAGCGGGAAACTCATCAAGCAACACAATTTCATTACGACCTAACCAATCCTGAATCAATTCTTCCTCAGCTTTAAGCAATTGCGAATAGTTAGTGCTATTTTCACATGCCGACAACAACATCAGCAACAACATCATTCCAAAAAATTTTATTTTCATATTATTATTTTTTCAAAAAGACAAAATAACATAAGTACAAAATTTATTCAAATCATATTTTTATATCCTTATATTCTTATGTCTTTTTATTTTCTTTTTTCTTGCATCTATTAAAATGCAAATTTAATAAAAAAAATCTGAATATAACTACTATTTTTAGATAAATAAAATTTTTATAACAAATATATTGATATATCAGAAAAAATTTGTAACTTTGCACCCGATTTGTTGGTCTCGTAGCTCAGCTGGATAGAGCAACAGCCTTCTAAGCTGTGGGTCGTGGGTTCGAATCCCGCCGGGATCACAAAAAATAAAAACCCTAATCTCTATATATTAGACGATTAGGGTTTTTATTTTTCTTAAATTTCAACTTCCCATTACTTTTTTCATAAACTTTTCGGCATTGACTACGAAACGGTCGTGGTCGGCTGTGCCAATTGAATTACCTTGCGAGTCAAAACATTCGATGCGATATGATAGTTTACGACCATCAACGGCTACTTCGGTCGCTGTACAGGTGATGACTTCGCCTACTTTTGAGGCTTTTGTGTGCTGAACTGTTAGTCCGATACCTACTGTGGTATCTTCGGCTGATAAATCTTTGCCTGCCAATTCGAGAGCAGTATTTTCCATCCATGCAATCATTGTAGGAGTTGCAAGTACCTCCAAACCGCCTGAACCGACACGCGCTGCTGTGTCTTTTGATTCAACGGTAAATGTTTTTGTTAGTGATTTCATATTTTTAGATGTTTAGATATGAGACACAAAATTTAAGACTATAAAATTGTATCATTTGGAAAACAAAGTTACAAAAATAATACGACTCTCACAATAACATCTCTTATTTCGTATATCGAATCACTGTATCACGCTTCAATGTTAAAGGATAAACTTTTTCTCCATATCCAATCCAATACCCTTTTCCTCCCTCTATATTAGAATAAACGTTAGTATATACTGGCATAAATGCAATTCTAGACGTTGTTGACATTGCCGAAAATTCCGACCAAAATCTATATCCCAAACTATCAACTGTAGTAAGTTTAATATCAAGCTTGTCCCATGGTTTAAAGAAACGAGAAGGATTAGATCCCTCTATATCTTCTAATCCAATTGTCGAAAGTGCCACATTACGATAAATTGGCATACAAATAACACCCCTATCATCTACATCCTCATCAGAAAACAGACCTAAAAAACAATTCATATATTGTTTGTCTCCGCGATAACGATAAAACAAAACATAATAATTCTCTTTTTCAACATCATAATCAGTTAAGTAACCGAAAAGATGAATCACACTATCATTATTCTCTGATTGTTGCACTTTTATAGAATCAAAAAATACTGGCTCGGGTATAGTCGTTTGTGCTGTAACAATTTTGTCTTCATACTCAACCTCGATGGTATAAGTTTCACCAACTTGCCCTATAATATGAGTAGATGTGTATTTATATGGTGGCATATAGTTAGTATCTAATCCCCCTGTCAAAACAACCGACTCATATCCATCCGAAATAGTAACCTTCCCCAATGAAACTAATTTGTCCATCATCAATTCAGATATAGAATCGTATTTTTCGCCCATCACTATTGAATAGTGCAACATTACAGTTGGATGACCTTCATTTTCAATCCATCCTTCAACTATCAATACTGGTTCGATTGGAGTTTTTTGAGGTGTACATGCTACCACTATAACAACAAACAATAGATATAATATTCTCTTAATCATAAGACATCAAAATCGGAAGAAACAACTAAGCGACGGCACTATAATTGGCAACAAGACAATATTTTTCATGTCAAAATTTGCTGTAGGCAAAATAAATTGCACATTTTTATGAGCATAAACATTATACAACGAAATATTTATGCCCAACTCATGGTGCTGTTTTTTGATAATATAATAACTTGCCGACAAATCCAAACGATGATATAGTGGCAATGACGCAGCATTGTGTACACCAAATTCATACATCACTCGCCCATTCAAGATATAAGCCATAATCGGTTCAGTATAAGGAGCACCTGATGCTAAAACAAACATTGCTCCCAACGACCACCGTTTCGATAACTGAGAGTTAAGCACTACAACTAAATTATGACGCCTATCATGTCGTGCTCTAATCACATATCCTTGTGCTAATTCATCAAAATTACGCCACGCCCAACCTAAAGTATAAGAAATATAACCCTTTACGTAACCTTTGTTTTTACGAAACATCAAATTTAATCCATAATTTCTCCCCTTACCTACAAGTAAACCACTTTCATAATCAAATCCCGTATAAAGCATCTCCAATATATTTGACGTAGATTCTACAACATTATACAATTGTTTGAAATAAACTTCTGCTGATACCGAATATTTGTCTTTCAAAAAGCTACTATTATAAGACAAAGAAACAGAATGCGCCCACTCAGGAGAATTATATCCATTCGAAAGAAAAAAATAATCTGTTGGCAGACCGCCATCAGTCAAACCTGCTTTATGAATTGCTTGATGATAGATACCATAATGCAATATAATTTTATGTTCTCGATGAGGAATAAAATCAAATGAAAGACGCGGGTCTAAGGATGTAAAAGTTGCATTGTCGTCGCACAACCACAACGATGGACGTAGACCCAATGTATAAGAAAAAAGAGGATTCACCCGATGATTGAAATCAACGAAAGCCGACAACTCATGCATGGTTTTCAATCCAATGACCGAATCAGCAGTAAAACTAACACCCTCTGACAAAAACGACAAAGGAGAGTTAAACATCATATTCCATTCAGCACCTGCTGAGAGTTGCATATTATTGAAAATATCGATATCAGCAACAGATTTAAGACCCGTTGATGCCAATGACGACGAAGCTATTACATCCATCGTAACTTCAGCGACATTGACAAAATTGCGAAACCCGGAAAAGTGAGCCTTAGTTGTCCAGCGAGCTTTATCAAATTGATGTTGCCACGATAGCGAAGTAGCCAAATTGCTCCACCTAACGCCAATATCAATAGTAGAAATAGGATCATCTACCCCCAACTTATCCATACCATAATAACCCGACAAAATCAGTTCATCTCTATCCGTAGGTCGATAAGAATATGTAGCATTGAAATCTTGGAAATCGTAGTCGATATCATACCCTTCAAATTTAAGCCATTTGCCATAGAGCATATCGATATAGGACGAACGAGCCGAGAGATATAGGTCACTCTTCTTTCCTAGGCTAGCTGGTACGGTAAGTTCAGAACTAATCAATCCCACGTTGCCTTCGACACCAACCTTGCGGTCGAAGCGAGTATTAGGCACAAGTTCGACGCCTCCCCCTAATCGATTCGCAAACTGCGCAGTATGAGCCGACTTTTCGACATTCATACTCTGGAAATGGGCAGGGATAAAAGAAGAAAACAGACCCAAAAGATGATTAGGATAATAAATTGGAGCTCCATTTATGTTCAAAATTGTGTGATGATCGTCACAACCTTGAATATAAATGCCAGCAGTAGATTCGCCATTAGTTTGCACCCCCGAGATAGTTTGTAGATAACGCATTGGGTCAGATGTACCCAAAAATTTAGGTAACACATCAAGTCCTTTTATATCAATTTTCAACACACTATTTGAATCTTGCATCAAACGTGTATGCTTTTTTTCTATAAGAGTTATCTCTTCCAATTCGGCTTGTTGCATAAAAATAGTATCAGCAGGGATAGTATCTGCATAACTACCCCTGCTGATTACCAATAATATTATCAATAACAAAAACTGACGCATCACCATTCATCAAAATCAATTGGCTCAATTTCATTATATTTTGCCAATTTGATATAGCTATTAACTAAATCTTCTGCCAAGTCTATTACAGAACCAAATGCTACTTCGGTGAAATAGTCTTCAAACTCGTAAGTTGTTCCATTTTGTGGAAAATAAAGAACTAAAATTTGGTCGTAATCTTTTATTTCAACTTCTTCCTCTTCCACATATTCCCCATTGTCATCGTAATATCCTCCATAATGCTCAGTCCACTCATCAAGTTCAAGATCCATTTGCAATTCGGCTTGTCGCACAGATGTATTGTAATACAACCCTACTTGCATATTAGTGTTATACCAATCTGCAACAGCTTTATTATAATCATATTGATAATAATATTCCTCCCAATAATGCTCTGGTTCACCATCTTTTTCATCATAATAACTATCTATTTTGTCTAATCCACGATAGAATTTTACAACATCTTTAGATGATGCTTTTATTTGCAATTGATTGATAAGATCTACTTCTGCAGTAATAAAGCCGGTTTCTAAACGCTCTGCCACCTCATCATCCTCCCACAAAGCATTTCCATATTTTTCAAACCATTCTTCATACTCTTCTTTATTTGTTTTATCTAACAAAAGAACAGCAGGTGCAGATGCTGATACAGAAAGCAATGATTTATCGCCACATTTAATATCAACATTTACTTTTGCTTCTGTACTATTAACACTAACACTATTAGTATACAAAATATTAGCTATTTTAAGATTCATTGCATAATTTACATGTTTTGATTTTTCGATATCGAAATTCATTTCAAGTGCAATATGCTCAACATCTGCCTCTTTGAGTGAGAATGTAATTGTCGATGGCAACACTGCTGTATTAGGTTGCATATAATACTCATAACGATAATAACCATTTGTCACTTGCCATTGATACTCATAGTGAGCAGGAACTACATCTCCTTGTTCATAGTAATTATAAGAAAGATAGTGTCCATTTTCATCATAAAATTCAATCCCTCGACCATAATTTCTATTTACATACTCATCAACATACACGAGTACATAATCACTATAACCAGGTGATTCAACCCAAGTTTTCTTAGCAACAGAATCTGTTTCATACTCAAATTCTACTTCTATCTCTTCTCCTTTTCCAGTAAGCACAGCTTCACATTTTTCGCCCTCTTCATTTTCGAAACGAAGAACTATATTTTCTGATTTACCTACATATTCCCACACTTCTTCATCTTCGTTAGCTTCGAAAACACCTGTAAAGCGAGGGAATTTATAAACCTCCATAGCTAAGTTGTGAGTAACATCACCCTCCGCTAATTGTCTAACGCCACGAGCAAATTGGCGCAAGAAAGGCAATTCGTCCTCATAGTGTTCGTATGCAGGTTCCCAATCATAATCTTCATACTTATAAACCAAATAATCGGCCAACTCAATCAAATCACGTTGATCTTTTGGTTTAAACATCTCCATCATCTCTTCTGCAATTCCAACCAATTTATCTTTTTGCTCGTTTGGCGACAAAGTTTCCATTGCCTCTCCATTTTCATCAGTAACAAATGTGATACTATCCACATCTTCCAATGCTGCATCATATATTACTTTTCCTCCACGAGTCAATACGACTTGCGAAAAAAGCATTGTTGCACCCACGAGTGCCATCATTATAATAGAAAATATCTTTTTCATAATCATATCAATTTAATTAAATTAAAAACGAATATCTTGAAGTTTCATTTGTAAAGGAATATTCAACAATTGATTTGCTTTTAATGCTTTTTCGGATATTCCTTGCATTTTCATCGAAGCTTTTTGTTGTGGCGCATAATATCCATTGCTGAAATAAATATCACGATATATCATAGGAGCCATCTCGTATGGTGTTACAAATGTTTCAACCATTTCTCCTGTCTCTTCATCTTTTACCATTTTTGTTTTCAATCCAAGAGGTGTTTCTGCAAAAAATTCTAATCCCATAGACATATATGAAACACAAATATCAGTAGTACCTCTATCTGATTCATCCAATGCTAAAACAAAATTTCCATGTCTCACCAAACCTGTAATATAACTATTAGTCTCTGTATTCCAATAATAAATATATGATGATTCATTCTTTATTGGCCAACCATAATTTGCTTTAAAATCCTCACTATCAAATGCATCACCTAACGCATGCAATTGTTCGTAATATTTACAATAAGAATATGAATCAAAATATGAAGTTGATGCTACAAAAGGTTTAAAATATTTCTCACCA
>JAEIGA010014421.1_pt1 | contig 12028 bp, 9 predicted proteins | sample 9270691 | NCBI WGS metagenome assembly JAEIGA01 (sample SAMN17057246, study PRJNA624740) | gut metagenome | biome: biome; isolation source: fecal sample | host: Bos grunniens | place: China: Xizang | collected 2019
CAGCCTGCGCAGGAGATTCACAAGCGCTTCTGCATCTTAACAAATCATATTGTTCAAACAAGAAATGCCTTGAATGTCAGTTTGCATACATATATATAAGGAGCGTTCTGAAATGTCTGTAAGGGATATAATAAAAGGAGAGCCGTTTCTAAAATTTTAGGAACGGCTCTCCTTTTATTATATCATTACTTTATTACTTCTTACGCAAGAAGCTGTAAGCTATTGGCGCTGCAATAAAGAGTGATGACAATGTACCGAATACAACACCGAGTATCATAGCAAATGAGAAGCTACGGATGCTGTCGCCACCAAGTACGAAGATACAGAGCAACACAATCAAGGTGCTGACAGATGTATTGATTGTACGAGCCAATGTTGTATTGAGTGAAGAGTTGAACAACTCAAACTTGTTACGTTTTGGGTAAAGGTGAGTAAACTCACGTACACGGTCAAAGATAACCACCTTGTCATTGATTGAGTAACCGATAGCAGTCAAGATAGCACCAATGAATGTCTGGTCAATCTCAAGTGACATAGGAAGAATACCATGGAACAATGAGTAGCAACCAATAATCATAAGCACGTCAATACCAAGTGCAAAGATTGAACCGATGCTGTATGCCACATTGCGGAAACGTACAAGAATGTAGATGAAGATTGCAATAAGCGCAAGTATCACAGATGCGATAGCACCGTTACGGATATCTTCGGCCATGCTTGGACCAACCTTCTGTGAGCTGATGATTGAACCGCCCTCGTGGTTGTCATAATCGCGGAATGTATCAATAGACAAGCCCTCTGTCAACAAGCCACCTTCCATGAATGAATCGTAGAGAAACTCTGTGATTCTTTCGTCAGCAACCTTTGCAGTGTCGTTGATCATGTAGTTTGTTGTAACACGGATAGTCTTACCGTCTGTACCCAAAGCAATTGCCTGTACGTTATCCTCGGTAATCTTCTCCTTCAACAAGTCGCGTACAGTCTCAGGCTCAACCTGCTTCTCGAACTGAACTACAAAGTTACGTCCACCTGTGAAGTCGATACTCTGGCTCAAGCCACGGAAAATAAATGATGAAATCATTGCAACCACAACAATACCGAATACGATAGCAGTCTTCTTTGAGGCACCGATGAAGTTGAACTTAGGCTCTCTCATAAGGTTTCTTGAGAGCTTTGTTGTGAATGTAAGGTTCTGCAACTTGCCCTTGTTCATGAAGTGTTCATAGATTACACGTGTCACGAACACAGCTGTGAAGAATGAGCACAACAGACCAATGATAAGAGTTGTAGCAAAGCCTTTGATTGGACCTGTACCGAAGTTGAACAGGATAATACCTGTTATGATTGATGTTACGTTTGAGTCTATAATTGCCGAGAAAGCGTTCTTGTAACCGTCAGTAAGTGCAAGACGGACATTCTTACCTGCACGCAACTCTTCTTTTGCACGCTCGTAGATAAGCACGTTAGCATCGACTGCCATACCAAGAGTAAGAACGATACCTGCGATACCTGACATTGTCAAAGCTGCCTGGAACGATGCAAGCACACCCATTGTAAAGAAGAGGTTGAGCAACAATGCGAGGTTTGCAATTGAACCCGGAACGATACCGTATATCGCGCACATGTATATCATAAGGAGAACAAATGCAACGATAAACGAAACGATACCCTGCTCAATAGACTTCTGACCAAGTGAAGGACCTACGATTTCTTCCTGTATAATACGTACAGGAGCAGCCATCTTACCTGAACGGAGTACGTTTGCCAAGTCCTGAGTAGCCTCAATTGTGAAGTTACCTGTTATCTGTGAACGACCACCAGTGATTTCAGACTGAACCATAGGTGCACTGTAAACATAACCGTCGAGAACGATAGCGATTGCACGATGAATATTCTTCTTTGTCAAAGCGGCCCATTTTCTTGAACCCTCGACATTCATCTGCATATCAACACATGGAGCACCATTGTTATCGAAACCAGCGGTTGCGTCAGAAATCACATCGCCTTCAACAGGAGCATGTCCGTTACGCTCTGTAATTTTAATTGCGTTGAGTTCGAAAATTGTTCTTGTTGAGTCACCCTCATAAGCATCAACGCTCCACATAAGGCGAAGATCTCTTGGAAGAGTCAACTTAGCCTCGTTGCTTGCAAGCATCTTGTTGATTGCAGCTGTGTCGTTGTAGTGAGCGGCACCAACAGTACAATATGAGCTGTTGAGGTTGATAAGGCGTGATGTCAAAGGATTGGTAACCTCTTCAGTAGCCAATTTTGCATCAAGGTCCTGCAATGCAGGATAAACAACCTTTGAAATTTCATCAAGGCTGTATGTTTCCCAGAATTCGAGATTTGCCGAACCCTGCAACAATTTACGTACACGCTCAGGCTCTTTAACACCAGGAAGCTCAATCATGATACGTCCCATACCACCCTCGACAGCCTGAATGTTTGGCTGAACGACACCGAAACGGTCGATACGTGAACGCAATACATTGTATGAGTTGTCAACGGCAGCCTTTACCTCGCTACGCAAAACCTCTTCAACTTCCTTGTCTGTTGAGTTCTGAGAGATTTTGTCTTTCAAGTCGAATGTTGCAAAAAGCGAAGCCAAGCTGCTGCCCGGAGCCACTTTATGATATTCGTTAATGAAAGCAGTAATATAATCACCACCATTGGCAGTTGCCTGACGTGCATTATCCAATGCTGTCTTGAAGTCAGCATCTTCCTTGTTGCCTGACAAAGCCTTTACAATGTCGGGAACAGAAACTTCCATCATGACATACATACCACCCTTAAGGTCCAAACCAAGACCAATCTCCAATTCGCGGCACTGTTGCAAAGAGTAGATTCCAAGCCAAACATTCTTGTGCTGCATAGAATCCATGTAGTGTTTGCTACCCTGAGGACACTCTTCGGCCTTACGGGCATGATAGCCTGTCACAACCGAGAATGACAAGTAGAACAAACAAACAAGTGTCAGCAGTGTTGCGAATACTTTTACAAATCCTTTGTTCTGCATTTTTATTAAATTTTATTGTGATTTATTCTGTTTCTTTTGTCAAAATCGCGCAAATATAATGTTTTTTTCTCAAAACATCAGCTTTTTGTCATGTTTTTATACGCATACATTAATAAAAATATACTTCAAGCATATAAAAAGCAAAAAGCAGGCACTACCGCACCTGCTTATACAAAAGCCTGTCAAGGTCATAACCATGAACTATTTCGAAGCATCAAAGAGGCGTTTCTTTTCATCTTCGCTCAAAGAAGAGTAACCGCCTTTCTTGATTTTCTCAAGAATTCTGTCAATCTCAGTTGCTGCAGCCTTCTTGTTCGCGTTATATTCATAATCGGCACTACGTCCACCTGCAGTATATTTGAATTTGGGTTTACGCTTACGAGATAGCTTTCTCTTTCCAAAAAGCATTGTAACCCAATCTATCGGTTTGTTCACTACTGCCGTAATGTCAACACCCTTGTTCAGCATATAGGCAACCAGCCAACCTGCCGCAGCACCACCAAGATGAGCAAAGTTTCCCCCGGCGTTATTCCCTGCAAGCATAAAGAACGATATTGCAACCGTCACCAAGGCAAACGAAGAGAGTTTCACACTGCCGAAAAGTAGCAGATTTATCCTATAAGCGGGGTTACGCACAGCCGACGCAACAACAATAGCCAGCACAGACGCTGACGCACCAACAAGGAATGAGTTATCAACGTAAGATGCAAAATAGGGGAAGAGGTTGAAAGACAGCATATACACCAGACCACCAAACAGGCCACCCAGAATGTATGTCCCCACGAAATGACGCACCGAATACAAATCGAGGAATATGCGCCCGAAGAAATAGAGGGCAACCATGTTCCAAAGAATATGCATCACATTCTCATGCAGGAACATATATGTGAATATAGTCCAAGGACGCTGCACAAAGAGCGACAGAGATGACGGCAGTTCAAGATAGCCGACAACCGTTTTACCCAAGTCGGCAACATTGAACAATACCGAAAAAACACCGATTAAAACGACAATTATATACACTGCAACGTTTGCAATTATATACTTGCCAACGATGTTCTGCGATTTTATTTTATGCAAAACATTCTTAAACATAAGGTCCTCCTATCTCACCCTTCTTGCGCCACAAAAGTATAAGTATAAGACCGAAGAGCATACCGCCAAGATGGGCGAAATGCGCCACACCGTCAGGTGTTCCCACTGTACCCATATAAAGTTCAATAACAGCATAGCCTATCACAAAGAACTTCGCTTTTATAGGGAACGGGATTGGGAATACATACATTCTCTCGTTAGGGAAGAGCATGCCAAAACCAAGCAAGATGGCATATATTGCACCCGAAGCACCCACTGTCGGTGTGTTCAGCACGACATTAAGCTTTGCCATAGAGCCTTCGACAAAATTCATATTCTGTTGCAGAGCTAAAGCACCTTCTTCCAAGACAATTCTTACCGCATCGGCATTCATGCCGTCGGCGATGGAGAAATAGCGTACCGCTCCGACAGCCTCCTGAACAACTCCTGCACCCACTCCTGCCAAGATATAGAATATAAGAAAGCGCTTTGCACCCCATACATACTCCAATGTACGTCCGAACATGAAAAGAGCGAACATATTGAAGAACAGATGTGAGAAGCCTGCATGCATGAACATGTAGGTAAACAACTGATATGGGTGGAACGAGTCGGACATGAAGAAGTGCAGACCCAATAAATGATTCAGGTCTATCCCATTCTTTTCTGCGACAAGCAAGGCCAGGAACATAACGACATTTATGGCCAGAAGATTTTTCGTAACTACCGGTATTCTATCCATGATTTTATTTTAGAACTGATTTTTACTGCCCGGGCAACACCTGCAAACCAAAGGTAAATCAATTTACAGGTTCAAGGACGCATAGCTATCCCAGGCAATCCGTTGCAAAGATAATACAAAGTAACGGTTTTGAGTTTCCAAAAAGCCAATTAAGCAAATTATTTAAATTTCTATAACAATTCACGCTCACGAACCAAATATCAAAGCTTTAGCTTTCAGTTTCACTCCACCTAACTTTGCGGCAAAGCCGCGAAGTTAATCAACGCTCGCTGTGAAATGGAATTTCACTCCACTCAACTTTGCGGCAAAGCCGCGAAGTTAATCAACGCTCGCTGTGAAATATCAAAGCTTTTAGCTTTGTATTTCGCTCGCTTATGATTAACTTTGCAGTTAGTTTAAAAAACAGGTAGAAAACAAACAAAAAGACATATAAAATGAATATCGAAACAACTTTGGTACAAAGCGTTGTAGAGGCTATCAAAAACCTTTACGGCGCCGATTTCAGCGCCGAGAAAATTCAGTTGCAGAAGACACGTAAGGAATTCGAGGGTGATTATACAGTCGTTGTATTCCCTTTCCTTGCCCTTTCAAAGAAACGTCCTGAAGAGACAGCACAGGAGATTGGCGAATATCTGAAAAACAACATAGCGTCAATTTCATCGTTCAACGTGGTTAAAGGTTTCCTGAATTTGGCTATTTCACCGAGCTATTGGGTAGATTTGCTCAACGAAATCGACAATGACGAGAAATGGGGTATAACACCTGTAACAGAGAATTCTCCTCTTGTAATGGTAGAATACTCTTCTCCTAACACCAACAAACCGCTTCACTTGGGACACATACGCAACAACCTGCTCGGTTATGCTCTTTCAAACATCATTGAGGCTAACGGTAACAAGGTTGTAAAGACAAACATTGTCAATGACCGCGGTATTCACATCTGCAAGTCTATGCTTGCATGGCAGAAGTGGGGCGAGGGTGAGACACCTGCAAGCAGCGGCAAGAAGGGCGACCACCTGATTGGTGACTATTATGTTGCATTCGACAAGCACTATAAAGCCGAATTGAACGAACTCATGGCAAAAGGCATGAGCAAGGAGGAGGCTGAAGCAGCATCACCACTCATGGCCGAGGCTCGCGAAATGCTTGTAAAATGGGAAGCAGGCGACAAGGAGGTTCGTGCTCTTTGGGAGAAGATGAACAACTGGGTTTACGAGGGCTTCGACGAGACATACAAGCGTTTGGGAGTAGGCTTTGACAAGATATACTACGAGAGCGACACATACCTCGTCGGTAAAGAAACCGTTCTTGGCGGATTGGAAAAAGGCATTTTCTACCGTAGAGATGACGAGTCTGTTTGGGCCGACCTTACAAACGACGGACTTGACGAGAAACTGTTGCTACGTAGCGACGGTACATCGGTTTATATGACACAGGACATTGGTACTGCACAGCTACGTTTCCGCGATTACCCGATTGACAAGATGGTATATGTTGTGGGTAACGAACAGAACTACCACTTCCAGGTATTGTCACTATTGCTCGACAAGCTCGGTTTCTCTTGGGGTAAAGGCCTTGTACACTTCTCATACGGAATGGTTGAGTTGCCTGAGGGCAAGATGAAGAGCCGCGAGGGAACTGTTGTTGACGCAGATGACCTTATGGACGAGATGATTAACACCGCACGCGAGACATCGGAAGAGCTCGGCAACAAGCTCAACGACCTCACAAGCGAGGAGAAGGCTGAAATCAACCTTATCATCGGACTCGGCGCATTGAAGTACTTCATGCTAAAGGTCGATGCACGCAAGAACATGCTCTTCAATCCTAAAGAATCAATCGATTTCAACGGCAACACAGGCCCATTCATACAGTACACATACGCAAGAACACGTTCTATAGAGCGTAAAGCAACAGAAGCCGGTGTAATAAGAAGCACAGCCCGCCCCGAAAGCGTAAGCGAGAAGGAGTGTGCTATCATACGCATGTTGAACGACTTCCCTGCAATAGTAAAACAGGCAGGTTGCGACTATTCACCATCGGGTATAGCAAACTACGCTTATGAGCTTGCGAAAGAGTACAACCAGTTCTACCACGATTTCAGCATACTCAAGGAGGAGAACGAGGCTACAAAGTCGTTCCGTATCCTGCTCACACACAATGTAGGCAAGGTTATCAAGACAGCCATGAGCCTGCTTGGTATTGAAGTACCTGAAAGAATGTAATCTCAAACTGTCGTATGGCAAAAAAACGTTTCTATGTAGTATGGAGCGGTCTCGTTCCCGGCATATACAAGAGCTGGGACGAGTGCCAGGAGCAGATTAAGGGCGTGAAGCAGGCTCTTTACAAGTCGTTCGATACCCTTGAGGAGGCCGAGAGGGCATATTCATCTTCGCCACACGACTACATAGGACAAGGAGAGAAGAAAGAGAAGGTAAAAATTTCTCCCGACAGCTATCCACGCGAAATCATACGCAATGCTCTTGCCGTTGATGCGGCTTGCAGCGGAAACCCGGGAATGATGGAGTACAGAGGTGTGTATATCGGCACAGGAGAGGAAGTATTCCACTTTGGCCCGATGTTCGGCACCAACAACATCGGAGAATTCCTTGCCATAGTACATGGTCTGGCACTTTTGAAACAAAAAGGAATAGAGCTGCCCATATATTCCGACAGTCGCAACGCGCTATTGTGGGTAAAAGGCAAGCAATGCAAGACAAAGCTCCCCCGAAACAATAAGAGCGAAGAGTTGTTCAAATATATCGAGCGTGCCGAAAAGTGGCTCAGAGAGAACAGCTACACCACTCCACTCCTGAAATGGGAAACCGACAAATGGGGTGAGATTCCTGCCGACTTTGGCAGAAAGTAACATTGTCATTACACAGCCATGGCAACAATAACATTTCCTTCACCGATATTCGGTCCAATAAAAAGCCGCCGTCTTGGAATATCATTGGGTATAAACCTGTTACCCGATGACGGAAAGGTATGCACATTCGACTGCCTGTACTGCGAATGTGGATTCAACGCTACACACCGCACAAAGAAGAGCCTCCCGACACGCAAAGAGGTAGCAAAGGCGCTCGAAAAGAAACTGAAGGAGATGGCCGGGCAGAATGAATTTCCCGACGTACTGACCTTTGCAGGCAACGGAGAGCCGACCATTCACCCCGAATTCGGCGCCATAATCGACGACACCATAGACCTGCGCAACAGATATTGCCCCGAGGCAAAGATAAGCGTACTGACAAACGCCACTCTTATCACAAGAAAGAGCGTCTTTGATGCACTTGAGAAAGTCGATAACAACATTCTGAAACTCGACACTGTCAACAACGACTACATATCGTTCGTTGACCGCCCGACAGGTAAATACAACCTCGATGAGATTATTGAACGCATGAAGGCTTTCAACGGTAAAGCCATAATACAGACAATGTTCATGAAAGGTACAGTCAATGGCACTGACGTAAACAACACCGGCGACGGATATGTACTCCCATGGATTGAAGCTGTCAAGGCAATTGCTCCGCGTGAGGTGATGATATACACCATAGACCGCGAAACTCCACAAGAGGGATTACTGAAGGCTACACACGAAGAGCTCGACCGTATTGTTTCTATGCTCGATAAAGAGGGAATAAAAGCTTCAGCATCATATTAAAGATGTCAGACCGACATACGACGCAGTAAGCAATGCGTATCTTATAAACTTTCCGACAGCCATTACAACTATCACTTTCGCCTTGTTGGCACGCAAGATACCAAGGAGCATCAGAATAACCTCTCCTATTGCCGGCAGAAACGAAAGACCTGCAGCCCAAAAACCATACTTCTCAATTATGCGGTCGGCACGTGCCATCTGTTTTTCCGATATCCTAAAGAAGCGCATCAGCCACTCCTTTTTCACAAGCAAGCCTAAAGCAAAACATGTAACGCCGCCCAAGGTATTACCCAATGTTGCAGCAAGCGTTACCCCCACAGCATCAAGCCCTATGCCAAGGAAGAAGAGCATAAGCACCTCGCTTGCTATCGGGACAATTGTTCCGGAGAGGAATGCGAATACTCCCATACCCCAATAGCCATAATCCTTAAAGAATTCTACAAGTGTCTCAACCATAAGCTAAAAGGAATAAAAGCCAACCACAACAGACTCAAAGCCACAAAGTAGAACCTTGACAGCCTTGTGATGTTCAAAGAGAAGATATATGTAAGCATCACACCCATTGCAGGCAGGCTCCACACATAATAAAGAACAAAGTCGTGGTTGTATAATAACGACAACAATATAAGATACAGGTTAAATAAAGCAAAGAAGCGCAATCTTTTTCGAAGAACAGGCTTGCCCGGAGATGACGAATTGTAAAGGAAAAGCAAAAACGGTATCGCCACCAACAGTTCGACAATGATTATCAGAGTATCGTACAATGTCGGCATTTGCAACATGACCGATGCAATATAACCCCAAGGAGCCGCTTCCGCTCCGTTCAGCAACTTCATGTCGGGAAATATGTAACCAATGGCGAACAAGAACCAGTAAGGGGTAAGCAGGCCAAGCAGTATTGCGAACAGTTCCTTTACACGCACCAAAGACATCATTACGACATACAGAACAAACGGGAAAAGCAACATTATACAAGAAGGTACAATAATTGCAGCCAATCCCAACAACATAAACGCCGTAAACAGGCCGTAACGGTTATCCTCGCCTTGATTACACAAGAAAAGGCGATACAGCACAAGCTGCACAAGGAGCAATGAGAATGAAGGCTCAACAGCTCCATGAACAAACAGCGACACGCTTGACAAGAAGAATGTAAGCGGCAGGAACCAGCGTATGCGACGGTCGAATATATACCAAGATGACATCATTGCCGTAGCCAACGCAAAACAAGCGAACGTGATGCCTCTTGACACCACGTTCCCTATTTGTAAACCATATATACAGGCATCATTTACAGGGCGGTCAACGAATATCCCGACGAGCCACATCAACACCGACACGCCAAGAAGTATCAGCGGAGTGAACCTGCCTGACACGAAACGCCTCTGCAACGATTTATTGTAAATCAAAGCCTATATCTCCTCTAAAGTATTTCTTCTCGTAATTGATTGCATTTGCCGAGCGGAAAGATTTCTCGAGAGCCTCGGCACGTGTTGCGCCATATGAAACAGCAGCAATCACACGACCGCCGGCTGTAACCACATTACCGTCCTTCTCGGCTGTTCCTGCGTGGAAAAGAATGCTATCCTTTACATTCTCGAAGCCTGTCATGACAAAGCCCTTCTCGTATTCCTCGGGATAACCGCCTGAAACGAGCATAACACAAACAGCAGTTCTCTCATCAAACTCAACTGTTGTACCGGCAAGAGTACCTGCAGCAACCTTTTCAAACAGCTCAACGATGTCGCTCTTCAAACGCAACATCACAGATTCTGTTTCAGGGTCACCCATGCGTACATTGTACTCAATAACCATTGGCTCGCCCTCGACATTGATAAGACCGAAGAAGATAAAACCCTTATAAAGCAGGTTATCCTTAACAAGGCCATCTACAGTGGGTTTAATAATTCTGTCCTCAACCTTCTTCATCCATTCGGGTGTTGCAAAAGGCACAGGAGAGATAGAACCCATACCACCGGTGTTCAAACCAGTATTACCCTCGCCAATTCGCTTGTAGTCCTTAGCCTCGGGGAGGATTACATAATCCTTGCCGTCGGTAAGCACGAATACCGAACACTCGATACCATCGAGGAATTCCTCAATGACAACAGTAGCCGAAGAGTCGCCGAACATACCGTCGAGCATCTCGTCGAGGCTCTTCTTTGCCTCTTCAAGTGTCGGGAGGATAAGCACGCCCTTACCTGCACAAAGACCATCAGCCTTCAACACATAAGGAGCCTTCAAGCCCTCAAGGAAACGGTATGCCTCTTCTTTTTCGGCAGCAGTAAATGCCTTGTATGCAGCAGTAGGAATTGAGTGACGCTGCATGAACTCCTTAGCAAAGTTCTTGCTTCCCTCAAGCTCCGCAGCACCCTTTGTAGGGCCTATGACAGCGATATTCTTCAAACGTTCGTCAGCCTGGAAATAGTCGTACACACCCTTTACCAATGGATCTTCAGGACCAACAACAACCATACTTACACCATTCGCAAGAACAAATTCAGCGATAGCGTCAAAATCGGTAACTTTGATGTTGACATTTTCACCCACCTCTTTTGTTCCGGCATTACCCGGTGCGATATACAATTTCTCGACCTTTGGACTTTGAGCGATTTTCCATGCAAGAGCATGTTCACGGCCACCGCTACCTAAAAGCAATATTTTCATAGTCATGATTATTTAGCTATTATTGATTCTTACCTCTTTTTCCGCCACGCAACGGTTTGAAATCACCTGTCTTGCGACCATAATCCTTCTTGGCAGGCTTGTTGCCGCGTGCCTCAGGCTTACCACCGCGTGAGTATGGACGTGCATCGTCTTTTCTTCTGTCGCGTGCTCCCGAGCGGTATTCGCCACGAGGCGCACCTTCGTTACGACGTGGGCGTTCCTCATTTCTGCGTGGACGTTCGTCATTACGCTGTTCGCGACGCTCGTCATTGTTGTTCTTACGCTGTACCTCCTTGCGCGATTTATAAGTATTGAAGTATGACTCCAATTCACGACGACGACGCATTGAATCGCTGTCTATCTCGCTTGAGAAGCTGTCGGCCTCACGTTCCTTGTTGCGTGGAGGACGCTGCTCACCGTCAGCACCTGTCAGGCGCGACTTGCGTTTGAGCGGAGCAAAATCCTTCTTCAAGGCATTACCCTCATCGCGGAAGCCCTTATATTTACCCTGGAACAGTTCATACTTGCGGAACTCGCAATCGAGGTCACCATTGTACAAAGGAATACGTGCCGAAGCCTTAAGACCAATAGAGTCGAAACAGTCGTAGCTGCTGCTGATAACCCAAGCCTCATTACCCTGGAAAGAGTGTTTCAGGCGCGAGCCGAGTTCTTTATATACATTCAACAAATTCTCAAGTACAAGACGCTCGCCGTATGGAGGGTTCACAATCATCATTGCGCGCTCTGCAGGCTCAACAAAATCCTTGATGTCGCGACATTCAATTTCAATGATGTCGCCCATCATAGCCGATTTCACATTACGACGCGCACAGGCAACCATTTTGCCATCGACATCGTAGCCATA
>JAEIGA010014422.1_pt1 | contig 12028 bp, 10 predicted proteins | sample 9270691 | NCBI WGS metagenome assembly JAEIGA01 (sample SAMN17057246, study PRJNA624740) | gut metagenome | biome: biome; isolation source: fecal sample | host: Bos grunniens | place: China: Xizang | collected 2019
ACAATTTTTAGTATCTTGCAACAAAGCAAGCTATAAACAAGACAAATATTTAAAGACACGAGTATGAAAAACACAATAATTACACTGTTAACAATGCTTTGCATAGTATGTTATGCAAATGCACAGAATAACAATGAGAATATATCGCTCGATTCTTTAAAAGCACAGTTCGAGCATGATGCAGCTCTTTCAATTACTGAATTTGAGCACTACAGCAGAAAGGCTCGCGAAGAGTATGAGCAATACGAAGAACAGATGCGTAAGGAATATTTCAACTATATTGAATCGATAAAGGGTGTGTGGGGCGATGACAGCATCATTGACGACACACGTTCGAAATGGGTTGAATACAGCGACAACTACAAGGACCGCTCGGTTGTAGACTTTGAAAAAGGCGATGTACTTATCGAGGTTGCTTTACAGGACGACGAGGAGAACAGCCCTCAAAAGATTGAAGAGCGCCTGACCAAGGCAATAGAAAGAGCATTGGAGAGTCGCGGAAAGTCGTGTCCCTACAGCTCAAAAGTTGACAAGTCGAACGACCTCACAAAAGAGCCTATTCTTGACGGACTGATTGATTTGTCGCAATTCGACTTGAACAGTGTTGCAATTGCAGAGGGTCCCAAGCAGAAGAAAAACGCGCGTCCTGCGCCCGTTGCCCCAAAAGCAAAGGGCAAAGACCTTAACTTACCCGAAAGCAGCGCAGCAGTACCCAAGCCTAAGGCTAAAGATGGCCAAGAGACAATGGCCGACAGAGTGCTGCAGGGCAAAGACAAGAAAGAGATTTCGGCCCAACAAGAGAGAGCACGCCAGCTGGCAAAGGAGAACGAGGAGAGAGCTAAAGAGATTGCAAAACAGAAGAACTATAACACACGCGACCTTGCTAAAGCCATTGCCAAGCAGAGTGTAAAGAAGACTACAAAGGTAAAAGGTGACGACGGAAAGCAACGTACGGTGGTAGCTGTTGAGATGACTCTTGTTGCCGACAACCTGTCAAAGAATGCAGCACTTTACAAAGACTACATTGAACAATACTCAAAGAAGTTCCAGGTTGAACAGCCTCTTATCTTTGCCATAATGGAGCAGGAGTCGCACTTCAACCCCGAGGCTACAAGCTGGGTACCTGCTTATGGACTGATGCAGCTTGTTCCAAAGTCGGGAGGATTCGACGCATACCGTTATGTCTACAATAAAGAGTGGGCGCCATCAAAGAGCTATCTGTATGTGCCGCATCAGAATATCGAATTGGGAACTGCATATTTGAGAATATTGTTAAACCAGTTCTCATCAGTAACCAACCCCGACTGCAGACGTCTGTGTGTAATAGCAAGCTACAATACCGGAGCAGGTAATGTAAGTCGCGCATTCACAGGAAACACGAACATCAAAAAAGCGATTCCACTTATAAATAACTACAACTACACACAGTTATACAATCATCTGACAAAGAATCTGAACACAGATGAAGCGCGTAACTATGTAAGCGGAGTGAGCAAGAAACGTGAAAAATATCTTAAATAAATGAGTAACGTTTCAGATATACACAATACGTTAACACAATAAAACAGACGACCATGTATTGCCCCGAATGTGGAACTAAAATAGAAGATAACAACAGATTCTGCCCCGAGTGCGGAGCCAAGATTGAAGAGGTGAAGAGCGGTGCAGGCACTTCACAGGAAGTGAACACTGCTGCTGATGAAGGTGGCAAAGGCTACGAAGTCTTTGCAAGAGGTATTCTGTTTACCAACATCACTCTGCTTGCCAAAAGCATGGGATGCAGCAACAACGATGTTGCTACACTGCTGCAACAATTCATTGACATTAAAGCCGAAGCCGGTATTGAATACAATCTGCTCGATGCCGGCAACTACACCTATAAGAAAGAGGGGTTCTTCGGTAAATCGCGCACAGTTGCCCTTGACGAAAACAGCGAAGTGTGGGACTATACCGATGTACTTTACGACTATTACAAGAGGCTGTCTAAAGAGAACAAGTGCGAGGTACAATACCTGTTCATCGTCGGTGGTGACAATGTAATACCGATGCCTTGTATAAAGCACTACATTCCCAACGACAAGCACGATGACACAATCGACACCGATATCCTATATGCATATCCCTACGGAAGAGATATGCTGCCACTTATTGAGAATCAGGAGATATTCAAATATGACCAGCTCTTCTTCTTGGGACGTCTGCCTTTCGGAACAGATGCATCACTTACCGACCTTGCCAACTATTTGCAGAGAGATATAAACTACACCTGCGGTATACCGTTCCAAGGTGGATATGGACAATGCGACCCGAATTGGAAGAATACATCACTTAAGGTTGCCAAGAATTTCTACCGGTATTTCAGGAATTTCGACGGCCGACTGTCATCCGAGTACTACTTCAACAGATTAATACTCTCGCCCATGGTATATGTAGGCAATGTTGCCGATATTTTCCACACAGATGCCTCTCTGTTCTACTTCAACCTGCATGGTGGCAAAGCTGTTGAATCGCGCGGATATGCAGGAGCCGAATTGGGCGGTGCGCGTACATTTGCCGTGCTTTCACCCGAACATCTGGCAACATGCAAACAACCCAACATCATTGTGAGCGAGGCCTGCTACGGAGGACGATTCATCGGTTTGGACAAGCAGCACAGCATGATGCTGTCGGCAATACACACAAACAGCATGTCTTTTGTAGGCTCGTCACGAGTTGCTTGGGGAGGATGCGACACCCCTACCACAACACCGCAGAACGCATACATAGGCAATGCCGACATCATTGCACAGAGCTTCACCGAGGCTGTGCTGCAGGGATATACAACCGGACAGGCCATGTTCATTGCACGCAGCAATGTGCTGAAGGCGCATAAGGAGGGCGACCCGAAAGCGGCACTCACCATTGTAGAGTTCAACCTGTATGGCGACCCCACAATGTTCTTTGTCGGCGAAGAAGAGAATGACAAGGCAAGCAAAGAGGTTGAACTGACACCCTATGCCGACAAGGATGCCAAACTTGGATGCAAGGTAAACGAAGTAAGCAGCACAACAAGCGGCTCAATACTCGACATGGTGCGCAATGCCGTAGATGCAAACATAATGAGTATTCATCAGACAATAGGCAAGTATCTGTACGAGAATTTCAATATAGAGCCCCGTCAGCCAAGCTGCGTACTGCGCATGCAATACAACAGCGGCAACGAAGAGTACAGTTTCAAATATACGACAAGCGACAACGATTCGGAGACTCCCATGTATATTGACGTCAGAACCTCTAAAGATGGCAATATCTTGAGTGTCGAATCAAGCAAATAAAGAATAATAAAACAACTAAAACAATACTACTATGAAATGTCCATTCTGTAACGAAGAGATTAAGCAAGGAGCCAAGTTCTGTGTACACTGTGGCAAGAAATTGGAGCAGACCAACAATTGTCCACAATGCAACGCTCCTTTGAAAGAGGGCGCCAAGTTCTGTACAAAATGTGGTACCCGCATATCGACCGGTACATTGAACGGCAAGCAGCAGCTGCCGGCCGACATGGAGAGTGCAACAGAGCGTATTTATTGGAACATACAGCCGGGACAGGTTGCACGTGTAATAAGCGAAGCCGAGTTTGAATCATATAATAAAGTAAAAGGCGTAATCATATCGGAAGGAACAACCGCATACATACGCGCAAACGGACACACCATTGCAAGCATCAGCGGTGGAACATACGATTTTGTACAACAGCCGGCTGCACAAAACAGCGGTGACAACAACATTCTGCGCAAAGGATGGCAGTTCATCACCAATCTGTTCAAAAGCAAGAAGAAAGAAGAGCCCGAAAAGAAGGATGACATTCCCGAGGCAATATTCATGCAACAGCAGAATGCCATTCTCGAGAATGCAAAGCGTGGAGCAGCCTTCTCGGTTGTAATACTTCTGAACAAGGCATTCCCATTGCTCATTGGTGCAAAGCAGGATAGCCTTGATGCGTACAAGGAGTTCAAACCGATGCAGATCAAGACAAAGAATGCCACAATGAGCATAGGTGTAAATGCTTACTTCAGCATCAAAGACCACGAAAGTTTCATATCACACTACCTCACCGAGCGTCAGGTTCTGAACACCACACTCATTGTTGACGAGATTTCGGACAGCATACGTGTAGCAGTACAGGATATATTGTACAATGCCGAGTTTACCGACAACCACGTGCCCAAAGAGATGCATCAAAGCATCAAAGATGCCATCAACGAGATTGCTGCCGACACATTCTTCGGAATATCACTCGTAAGACTTGTTGAGGTATCGGCATCAAATGCCGACATCGAGCGTTTCAACGCATTGAGCCGCGAGCTCTACCTCTCGGAACAGGAACTTGACTATCTGCGCCGCACAAACGATTTCAAGAATCGTCTGGCCGATACTCAGAACAGCCAGCGTATACACGAGGCACGCACCGAGTCGGAATTGCAGCAGGCACTCTTCGAGATTAACCGCGACAACATTCTGCGCGAAGACGAACTAAAGAAATTCGAATATCTGCTGGCCAACGAGCGCATCATACGCGAAGCACGCAGCGACGACGAGCGTAATGCCGCACTCGACGAGATTGCAAGAACAGGCCTTATACGCCAAGAAGAGATGAACGCACTGCGCGACCAGTTAAAGACTGAGGAATACAAGCGAGGAACAGCATTGGCAATGATGCAACTACGCGACAGCATAGAATTTGAGCGTATACGTCTCGAAGGCGAAGCCGACAAGGCAGTGACAATAGCAAAGAAACAGATAGAGTTGAGAATGCTCAACGACGACTACGAGGATAGCCGTTACTACAAGGAACTGGACAAAAGGAGTGCTGCAGCAAACGCCACACTCGATATCGAGCAGCGCAAACGCGACATGGACTTCAATGACGAGAAACGCCGCAGCGAACTCGAACGCGAAGAGAATGATGCACAGTTCCAGCAATTCATGGCTATGCAACGCGCACAGGAGGATGCAAAAGAGAGAGAGCGTCGTCACGAGGCCGAGATGGAGCAGGCACGAATGAGAAATGCACAGGAGACCGAGCGCTTGAAATGGGAAAATGCACAGAACCTGACAGAAGAGCAAGTGTGGGCTCTCACTGGTGGCGAGAACGCACGTGCCTATGCCGAAAGCAAATATAACATGGAGGCCGAGCGCCGTGCAATGGAAGAGGCAAACAGACGTGTAGATGCAGAACGTGCAGCACGTGACGCCGACAACAGAGAGACCAAAGAGATGATGCTTAGAATGATGGAGATGGCAATGACAGGCAACCGCGAGACACAACGCATACAGGAAGATGCACGTCGTGCCAACGAACAATTGGCCGAGAAGGAGCGTCAAATACGTGAGAGAGACGAGCGCATACGTCGCCAAGAAGGACGCATGGATACCGCATACGACAGAGCACTCGACTACACCACACGTAACAACGTAGCACAGCCCGTACAGCAGCATCCGGCACAACAACCTGTACAACAGCCTGTACAACAGCCTGTACAGCAACCGACAGCATCAAAAGCGATGCCCGAGAGTGTAACATGTCCCGAGTGTGGAGCTGAATTGGAGGCAGGCAGCCGTTTCTGCGACCAGTGCGGTGCAAACCTTTAAACCTTGTAAACAGTTCACAGATGGAAAGAATAGAAGGCATAATAAGAGTTGAAGAGCGCGGCGAGGGTTCAAAGTCACAAGGTACTGTATCGGTACTCACTACCAATGAAGGTAAAGAGTACATCCTGTACAGAGCCGGAATGTTGGCACAGAACGACCCCTTCTTCACACGTTTCAATGCCGCTGAAGTTATTGTAAACGGCACACCCGAGGAGACGGGATACATGTGCGTATCATCCGTTCAAGCGGAAGAGAACATATACGATGTCCCCGAAGAGCCCGAAGCACCTGTTGCATCGACCCCGATGTTCATCGGCACCACACCGGTTCAGGCAACAGAGCCCCAGCAGTCCAAACCCAAACGCCTGCCAAGAAAATTAAAAAAGATTCTCAAGAAAAATTTAAAAAAATAAGATACGATGAGCGAAAAAAGATTCTGTCCCGAATGTAACTCTCCCTTAAACGGAGATGAACTCTTTTGCGACAACTGCGGTGCGGAACTGAGCGCACCTGCGAAAAAAGAGGAAAAAAGCCCTGCAGAAGTTAACAGCGGAGTTCCCACCGGCAAAAAGCAAGCTGATGGCGAAGATATCTCACGCAACAATGTAATGGGCAGCATAAACAAGACGACCAATACTACTACAAACACATCGAACAGCCTGACAAAGAACAGCGTTGACAACTCTGTCAGCAATGTCAGCAACACATTGTCAAAGGTCGACAACTCTACAAAGACTGTCAATAACAACACCACAATTGTAATGGGTGGAAAAGGAGAGTCAGAGTTCTGTCAGGTGTGTGGCAACCCTATAGACGAGAAACATGCACGTTGCCCGAAGTGTGGCAAGAGCATCTGTTTCGACTGTAAGGTACAAGGAAAAAACCGTTGCATCGAGTGCGAAAAGAAAGCTGTGAGCGAATATCGCATGGCTTTTCAGGAACTGCTCTTCACCACACAGGGAAACATCGGTATCGCAGGACGCCAGATGATGAACCGCAAAGCCGAAGAGCTTGATGTGGAAGACAAGAAAAAAGCTATTGAGGACGAGTTGATCGCTGTCTACAAAGAGCAGACCAAGGCACAGCAGCCAACAATTATCCCGACAGCCCCCACTGCCCCCTCAAAACCCGAAACCAAGCCCGAAGTAAGGCCACAAGCAAACGTTAACAACGAAAAGGAGAAAGGTGTAGGAGCTTTGAACGGACGTACACCACTCTCTGCTACTTCTGCAGCACAGTCATCAAAGAACAACAACAATAGCGGCGGTTCTAAACCGTGGATTATCATTGTAGCAGGCGTTGCAGTAATACTTCTTGCATATGTCTTGTTAGGAGGCAATGAAAACAAACAGGCCGAGCCACAACAACCGGTTCAGGAACAGACAGTGACAAAAAAAGAGCCGGCAGCACAAGAGCCCAAACAGCCTGCAACAGAAAAAAAACAAGAGACTGTATCTAAACCCGAAGAGAAAACAACATCCCCTGCAGCAGAACCTAAAGCAGCTCCTAAAGCCGATCCTAAATATGACGAGGGTATGAAGGCTTATGAAAGCGGTGACGGTATAAAGGCTCTGGCAAGCTTCAAGGCATCGGGTAGCGCACAGTCACTATACATGATTGGTGTAATATATGAAAACGGATGTGGCAATGTGGCAAAAAATGCAATGATGGCACGTCAGAACTTCAGGAAAGCTGCACAAATGGGCAGCGAAGAAGCAAAAGCAAGATTATAAAACAAATTTAAATAACAACAAAAAAAAACGACATTATGATTAAGAGACTATTATTTGTACTTCTTGCAGTATGCGCAATAGGTATCAACGCACAGGAATCAAAGAAACCTCGTGTTTTCATTGACTGGTTCCTTGAAACAGACAATGTATTGGAAGAGGATTGCGATAAAGTACGCGCAGCAGTAATCAGTGCATTGAACGAATCGCAACGTTTTGAACTGTTGGATGCCGCATCTTTGTCTTCTATTGAGAGAGAGGCTTATCGTCGTGGTAGCGAGGCTGCCATGAATGACGAGACTGCGCGCAATGAGGTTATTGCCGTAAAGGCCAACAACTATGTACTTGATGGCGAGGTTACCGCATGCAGCGTAAAATCCAACGAAAAGGATGGCAAGTCGTCATACACATGCGTGCTCACCTACTCTATCACAATTACAGACGTTGCGAACAACACAACCATCGCAACAAAGAAGTTTGACCACCAACCTACCGGTCTTGGAGGATTCGCAGGCAAATTGCTTGATGAGTCAACAAGTGCCGAGGGTGCTAAGACCAGCGCAATCAACCTCGTAAGTTCAGACATTGAGTCATTCCTTATCGAGGAGTTCCCATTGGTTGGCTCTATCTATGGTGAGGACTTCGCAACAAACAAGAAAAAAGACAAATTGACACACTGCTACATCGACCTTGGAAGTGATGTTGGTGTTAAAATCGGCGATTACTTCTTGATTTATGAAGAGGTTACCAAAGTGGGCAGAACCATAAAGAATGAGATTGGCCGTCTGAAGGTTATTGAGGTAGAGGCCGACATCGCAAATTGCAAAGTAACCAAGGGCGAGAAAGAGGTAATGAAAGCAATGGGCCGCTATCTCGAGAACAAAGTTGCCGACGAAGCCAATGCTAAGCCTTTGAAGGTCAAGTCAACAGAAGCACCTTTGCTTGCATTCTAATTTGTATCCATTCAAATAGTAGTATGCAACCCGGGTTGCATACTACTTGATTATTTATATAATACTGTATTATGAAAAAGATATTTGTTACTTTTATGATTGCGCTGTTTGCTCACAGCATAACAACAGCGCAAGATTATCTCGAGATTGTAACATTTGAGGGAAGCAGCGGCATAAACGGCACATTCACCACAGTAGGTGTATCGAGTGACAAGAAAGCAGTTGAGACCAATGCTGTAAAATCACTCTTCCACACACTGCTGTTTACAGGAGTTGAGGGAGTAAACGACGGTGAGCGCATCGTATGCAACGAGAATCCCATATACACAAACTCTTTTTTCAATTCATCGGCAAGATATGCAGGATATCTGATCAGCTGCGAAGAAACCGCCAAGCCCAAAAAGATAGCCGGTGCATATCAAGGTACATATCGTGTGACACTGCGTTTAGTATCACTTATAAATGATGTACGCAAGAACACCGGATATGATGATAAGTTAAAAGAAGAGAAAAAGAAGAAAGAGAATGAGAAACGTCTTACTCCCAAGCCAAAGATTATAGTAGTACCATTCAAGAGAGATGGTGAGAACTATAAATCAATACTTGAGAACGACCGCGATCTCCGTGCTGCAGTCAGCGAGGTACAGAAGGGTTTCGAGAATCTTGACATTGAAACCGAGAATATTCTCTCGAGCATAGGAGGAAGCAGCAAACGCCGTGCTTTATACGAGGAGAATGCCGATGCTGCCGATTCTAACGACAAGCAGCTGCTCATGTCATCGGATGCAGATGTATACGTTGTTGTGGACCTTGAGAAGAATATCAGCGCAAGCGGCTCAAGCGTATCTGTTATCATGACAGCCTACGAGACAGCGACCGACAACATTTGGGCTACCGAGAACAGCTGGACAAACAAGTTCAGAACAACAGATGTAGGTCAGCTCTGTGCCTATGCAGTAAGAGACTTCCTTCCTCCGTTCCTTGAGCAGATTATAAAGAACTTCAACGAGCCTACAAGTGCTGTAATCCAATTCTCTGTCAGCAACAGTTCAGGAGCCGGCATGCGCGACCGCTGCAACAACGGACGCAGAATATCAGACGTCATACAGGAGTGGTTGGATGACAATGCACACGATGGCGAGTACCATGTACAGGGTATCGTTGACGAATCGGCTATATTTGACGATGTTCTTATACCCAAAGCCGACAAGAGAGGCAAGAAGATGAACGCCGACAAGTTCGCAAGCCTGTTGAGCGATGCTCTATATGAGGTTGGTGTTGAGACCCGATTCGTTATCGAGGGCAACAACATAATAATAACCATTACATCAGTAGAATAACCATGAAAAAAAGACTCCTATTATTGACGCTTGTGCTAATAGGATTGGCACAAGTACATGCACAAGCCCCTTCATGGGTAACGCAACGGCCAATCTCTGAGGAGGAATATATTGGTATCGGTATAGCATCATTGTCTGATGACGACCACATGAAAATCGCCACACAGAATGCTCTGTCTGATATCTCTTCACAGATTGCCACCAAGATCGAGAACAGTTCGTTCCTGCATACGGTCGATGTAGACGGCAGGTCGAGACAAATGTTCGAAGATAAGATTGTCAGCAGCATGACTGCATGGCTCGAGGGAATGGAGCTCAAAGATAGTTATAAGAGCAGTGACAAATACTATGTACTCTATACCCTCGACAAAGAGTTATACCGCAAGAACAGCGAAAAGCGTCAACGCGAAGCCATTTCAAAGGGACTCGATTTCCTTAACAAAGGACGCGCTGCCGAAGACGGAATGAATCTTGTACAGGCTATGCAATTGTATGGTAAAGGACTCGAAGCAGTGGAACCATGGTTGTTCATGGACCTTAGCACAAGAGTAAACGGAATGACCGTAAACGTTCCTGCCGAGCTCTACGACTCATATATCAATGTATTCTCGGGCATGGCAATAACAACCAACGTAACGAACATCGAGGGTGAAGCATTCAAGCCTGTGAAAACATCTATAGCTGCATGCCTATCGAAGAACGGTGTCGTGTTGCCTAACGTCAAGCTTAAGGCTGAGTTTACAACAGGCAGCGGTGCCGTAACTCCTACCATTGAGACCGACTACGACGGTACAGCCGAATTCTACATCACCAATATCACATCCAAGGATAAGGTACAGGAGATTAGAATAAGCATTGACGATAGTTTCGTATCGTCGTTGCCAAAGAGTTATCGCGAACTGCTCAACAGCAACACATGGCCATCGGCTAAGGTAACGGTAACATTGGCCCAGAGTGCAACTACTGCATATATATACCTTAACGAGCAGAACGACCTCGAAGGCATTGAACGCAACATTGGCCCGGTATTGGCAAACAACTACTTCAGCATTACAGAGGACCCCGATGCAGCAGAATGTTTCATCGACCTCTCTACAATAATGGAGATGGGCGAAATGGTAACCTCGGGCCGTTATAATCTTAACACATGCTACTGCACTCTTATACTCAAGATATATAACAACCAGACACAGCAACTACTCCTCGACTACACTGTAAACCGGGTAAAGGTGCTTGCACCCGAGAACAAGACAGCCGAAGAGACCATTGCAATGTGCATACGCGAGGTCATGAAGCGTGTAAAGCAGGATTTACCTAAGAAAATAAAGAAGATGAACCTTTAATACATCATTAAGCTATGAAAAAGATTTTTATATTCACAATGTGTGCAATTTCAATTGTTCTTCTTGGAAGTTGCCGTTCATCAAAACAGGAGAAGAGCCCTATTGAGACATTCGTAATGCCTTGCAGCGAATACACAAGCGGCGAAGGAGTATTACGTGCGTGGGCATCCGGCGCATCGGACAATGAAACCACAGCACGCAAGAAAGCATTGGCTGTGGCATCGGCCGAACTGGCAGCAATGCTGTCAAAGACAGTTCAATCGACAACAGAGGACTACTCTTCGGCATTGACCGAAGGTGAACAGGTGTCTTCAAAATCGTTCTTGAGCGACAGAACCAAGATTACTGTAGAGAAGAGCATATCAGGAGCTACCATCATCTGTGACCGCTGGAACAAGGACGAGAATGGACAATACACCAACTATATCGTTCTTGAACTGAAAGGCAGCGAATACCTGAAGGCATTGTACGAAGAGATAAGCAAGAATCAGGAAGTAAGCATCAACAAGCAGCTGCTCGAAGAGTTGTTTATCAAAAACATAAACGAGAACTTCAATAAATAACAAACGATAGGACAAGAGTGGCAGGTGTGTCAATACATACCTGCCACTCTGATATTTTTCAACAATGGCAACTGAGAACAAAAGAATACTCTCACTCGACATTCTTCGTGGTGTCGACCTTTTTATGCTCGTAGGTCTACAGCCTATACTGTGGCAAATATTTTCCAAGAGCAACAGCACTTTTCTAAACACCACCCTATTGTCACAGATAGACCATGTCGCATGGGAAGGATTCAGCTGTTGGGATCTGGTTATGCCGCTGTTCCTCTTCATGTCGGGAGTCACAATGCCATACTCCCTTCCCAAGTACATCAACGCCAAGCCCTCCTTGTGGAAAAGAGTTATATTTCAGATCCATTGTAGAGTCACTGCTGCACGGCTGCGAACAATTCTTGGGCGAGTGGTATCCGCTGCTTTTGACCATAGGCAATAATCTTATTCTGTTCTTCATACTCGCAATACTCTACA
>JAEIGA010014423.1_pt1 | contig 12027 bp, 9 predicted proteins | sample 9270691 | NCBI WGS metagenome assembly JAEIGA01 (sample SAMN17057246, study PRJNA624740) | gut metagenome | biome: biome; isolation source: fecal sample | host: Bos grunniens | place: China: Xizang | collected 2019
CATATATCTGCCGTCCGGGATCTGCCCGCAAGGATGCCAAGCTGGCCAAGCTGAACTATAAGCAGATCGGTAAGACTGACCGCTATTGGCTGGTGGAAGTGGAACTCCTCACAGGACGTCACCACCAGATCCGCTGCCAGCTATCCAACCTCGGCTGCCCGATCAAGGGTGACCTCAAATACGGTTCGCCTCGCTCGAATCCTGACGGCGGCATATCCCTCCATGCCCGTCGTATAACATTCACCCATCCTGTCAAGAAGGAAGAAATGACCATCGAGGCCCCTGTACCATCAACATGGAAGGGGGTAGCGCAATAAACATCTGATTATGAAAAAGTATATCTATATCATCTTGGCCATGGTCATGGCTGTGGCATGCGCGCAGAAGTCTGTCGTTATCGTCCAGATTGCAGATGCGCAGCTTGGATTTGATGCTGCCGTCAAGGGAAGCGTGCCGGGAGCGGAGTATGTCAATGACCTGACATTTGAGGTCGAGTGCCTTAAGGCTACGGTGGCTAAGGTCAATGAATTGAAGCCTGACATGGTCGTGTTTACCGGTGATCAGGTGCATCTTCCATATGACAAAGAACAGTGGGATGCGTTCTTGGAAGGCATTGCTGACATCGATCCTTCTATTGAACAATACCATCTTCCAGGTAATCATGACCATATCCTCAAGGGTGGCACAGCTGATCCGCAGGATTTCATCGCACGCTTCGGTGCAGACAGGTTTGCCGTAACCAAGGGAAACGTGAATATTGTCGGAATCAATACCAGCCTCATCTACTTCGATTCAGCACTCGAGCAGGATCAGATGGTATGGCTTGAGGAGACTCTTGAGGCTACAGATGAGTCTGATGTGACCTTGATCTTCGGCCACCATCCGTTCTTCTGCGAGAACATAGACGAGGAAGACAGCCATGTCCAGATAACCAAGTCCAAGAGGCATCAGTATTTCAGCTACTTCAAGTCTAAAGGTGTCGATGCTGTGTTTGCCGGTCATCTTCATGACAACAGTGCTGGCGAATACGAGGGCATACCGATGCTCACGACCACCTCTTCCGGCTATCAGCTCGGCGCAGGACCAGCATCAATCCGAGTCATCACAATAAAGGATGGCCAGATGTCGGAGGAACTCGTGCCGATCTTGTAATGACTCCTGGCGGGTAACTGTCTGATGTATAGCGTGTTACAAAAACCGCGTGCTGCCAAAGGGGAGCACGCGGTTTTTGTAATGTGTTGATGGATAAATAGTTGGGTGCCAGGGGAATTATCCGAAGATGGTATTCAGCACGTATGCCAGTCGGTAGCCGGCGACAAGGAGTCTGTCCTCAAGGAGCGGCGAGAAGTCGTATACGTACTGGTATGAGAGGTTCGGGTTGTCAACTCCCATGTTCTCAACATATTCATAGAGGGAGGCAGCACCGGTAACTGTGTCCATGAACCACTCCTCGTATGTTCCGCGCATTACGCTCTTCTTGTATTTCCTGTTGGTTCTGTCAAGGTGCTCTACCCACTCTGAGTAGCTCCACTTGCGTGCAGAGTCGATCATCTTGCTGTCCCAGATAGAGTGCAGGTTGGTATTCTGGCCGAACCATTTTACCTTCATTCCATTGCCGCCTCTGTCAGAAAGTCTTCCTGCGTGCATAGGGCAGTGGAGGTCACCGACCATGTGTACAATCATCTTGAGGTAATCTACCCTCATGCTGTCTGTAAGGTTGTCATAATTCTCGGTAAGCTCTCTTGTCAGGAATTCAAGTCCGGTAAGTACGTCGCCGCTTGGGTTCTTTGGCATTGTCTGATATGTCATGCCCTTGTCGACATTGGCATAGTGCCATGTCTTTGTCTGATTGTAACCGTTCTCCCAGTATGGTGAGTTCTGGATGTTGTCCATCCATGACGAATAGTAAACGATTGACTTTCCGTCAAGAAGTTTGCTGATGTTCTTCTTTGCCTTGCGGGTAAGGTGCTGCTCAGCTATGGCAGCTACGATATCGTGTCCCTTTGCTCCCCATGCAAATGCATTTGTTGCGTTCAGCAGCATGATCATGCTTAAGAACGTGATAAGAATTTTCTTCATGTTTAAAGTGGTTTTGTAAATCATACAAAGGTAATATTTTTATTATAAAGGTGCTAACTGAATGTCAATTAAAAATTTATTACTATCTTTGCGGCTGTAAAACAGAAAGTTAGTTATAGTGTGGGCGGCGCGAGTCGCCAAAGTAGTTACAATTTAAAAGATTAATTATTATGGAAATCAACAACATTGGAAACAACGCTGGTCTCGTATGGAACGCGCTTAACGCAAACGGCAAGATGACTGAGGCTAAGCTTAAGAAGGAGACAGGTCTCGCTTCTGCAGAGTTCTTCGCAGCTCTCGGTTGGCTCGCTCGCGAGGGCAAGCTCAACGTAGTTACTGAGACTCGTTGCGGCAAGGAGTGCGAGTACTACACACTCAACGCGTAATCTGAAATTTCTGAATTTTAGATAGGGACAGCCAAAAGGCTGTCTTTTTTTATTTATATTTGTAACCATACCAACTCAGTATAACTATGTACCGTCGCATATTGATCCTTGTTTCATTTCTGGCAACGATGCTTGCAGCATGTTCTCCAGTAGATGGTCCCGTCGTTGATGAACCGTCTCAGGAAATCCCCCTACCTCCGGCTCCTGAGCCATATTATGCGCCTAAGCTCAAGCTGTATGTCGAAGATGGGGGAGTGATTGACAGCAAGGATGAATATAAGAATGTTACGGTAGAGCTTGTCGATGGATATGAGATTGTCCTGTCTGCCGAAGGACGTGTAAAGGGAAGGGGAAATGCTACGTGGGGGTATGATAAGAAACCATATAAGATCAAGTTCGACGAAAAGCAGAGTCTGTTTGCGCTGACAGCCAATAAGGATTGGGTCCTGCTGGCTGAATATTGTGATAAGTCACTGATGAGGACGGCATACATGTGCGAACTTGCACAGACCGTGGGATTGCCATATCCTATTCATTACCATCATGTCCAGCTTTATCTGAATGGGAAATACAATGGAATGTATGTCCTTACTGACCAGGTGGAGAAGAAGGGCGGACGCGTCGATATTGAAGACGACGGTTTCCTGTTCGAGAATGACAATTATTTCTGGGAGGAGCCGGTCAACTTCATGACTGATCGTCGCGAATACTGGTATACATTCAAATATCCTGATCCGGAGGATGGTGAGATTGCCGCAGGGGATGAAAACTACAATTTCATCAAGGGATTCATGAATGACTTCGAGGAGGCGCTCTATGGAGATGACTTCAAGGAACCGGCAACTGGTTACCGCAAATATATTGATGTACAGTCTTTTGCGAAGTGGTTCCTTGTCCAGGAACTCATAGCTAACCTCGAGCCAAACATGTATTACGTCCTCCCGTCACGAAAGGACAAACTGCAGGTTGCTCCGGTATGGGACGCGGAATGGAGTCTCGGATTGGCATATAGGGAAGACGAATATGCCGGATGGGCAGGACTTCCAACACAGCCGGACAGGTGTCAGGCTATCTGGAGCAAGTGGAAATATTTCGGAAGATTGTTTGAAGATCCGTATTTTGTGGATCAGGTCCGAAAGGAATGGGAGGCTCTTAAGCCTAAACTCCCTGCGTTTCAGGATAAGATGGCGTATGTGGCTGATGGAATCAGCGCTGATCAGGCTCGCAATTTCGACAAATGGGGCACCCTCGGGTGGCATGTCAGCGTCGGATTGGTATGCTTTGATACATGGGAAGAAGAGGTAACCTATGTCAGCGACTTCTTTAAAGACAGGGTTGCGTGGCTTGACAATTACCTCACAACCCTGTAATAAATCAATTATGATGCTTAAGATCAAGCTTGATCTTCATGAGTTCGTCGAGCGGCCTTTCCGGCTGCTCGATTTCATTAGGAACCGGTATGCCAGAGAACTCGCCGAAATACTGGAGGCATGCGTCCCGCCACCAGCGTGCGTCCCTCTCCTGAATCTCCAGTTTCGCGCGTACTGCTTCCCACCGTTCAGAATCCACGTATGGCTTCACGTCATCCCATACCGAAAGATAGCTGCGTGCAGTCTTCACCCCTCGGTCATATCTGAAGCATATCTCATCCCATAAGGTGCGCCCGCTGGTCATGATACGGGTCCATGGTACATGGTGAAACCACAGCAGGAGATCTTCCGGGCAGGTCTCTATACTATTATATATAGATGCGATAGGCTCATGGTATTGGTCGACGTTGCAGCTGCCTTCGCGTGTCCTGTCAAAGCCTACTCCGACAGAGTCTGCCTTATGGTAATACTTCGGCAGCCAGTCTGCGCGTGCCCCTTCGATATCGCACCATGGCTCCGGGCCGTAGTGGTGGTCCCATGCGAATATATGGTGGAAGCCAAGCGGCATCATGTAGTCAACTGCCGCCTCGCGCGAGGACATCATCATATCCAGAACGGGCTCCGTGAAGTCTGTGTCAGACGTAAATGTCTGCTGCAGCCACTCCAAGGCTATATCCTCTGAAGAAAGGTTGACATCCCATGCCATTCGTCCGAAGCCGTACCATGAAGACTGGGCAAACTCATGTCCGCACCAGTTCTTGTCGCGTCCGATATTGGCGACGCCGGCGATAGCTGTTGTCTTGTACGTTTCCGGGTAGACAGATCCGGTGGTGATGGCTCCGACAGTCGAGCCCTTGCCGTCGCAGTATGTGTCGCTGTCAAGGCATTCCTTGAACAAAGGAACCAGATAGACCAAGTGATTGGAGAAGCCAAGATACTCCTGTGTGATCTGGAACTCAGGCATGAGGGCTGTCTTCGACATCCTTCCGAACAGAGGACTGAACGGCTCGCGAGGCTGGAAGTCCACAGGACCGTTCTTGATCTGTATGAGCACATTGTCGCGGAACTGTCCGTCCAGAGGCTCGAACTCCTCCACTGCCTGGTTTGCCCTGTCGGCACTCTTAGGAGAATATACGAACGCTCTCCACATCACTATTCCGCCATGCGGTGCAAGCACGTCAGCCAGCATGTTAGCTCCATCAGCATGAGTGCGTCCGAAGTCCTGAGGACCGGGACGACCTTCTGAGTTAGCCTTCACCAGGAATCCTCCGAAGTCAGGGATAAGACTGTATATCTCTGTGACCTTCTCATCCCACCATCTGCGCACTTCCTCGTTCAGTGGATCCGAAGTCTCAAGCCCTCCAAGGACAGCAGGGGAGGAGAAGTTGACTGACAGATATACATGTATTCCGTATGGACGCATGATGTCAGCGATTTCCGCCGCTCTCTCCAGATAGTCTCTGCGCAGCATTTCCGGTGCCGCATTCACATTGTTGAGGACACTTCCGTTAATGCCGATCGACGCATTCAACTGCGAATACTGTCTGATAAGCTCAACTGGAACAGGCTCGCCCCAGTGCCATATTGACCATCCGGCATAACCTCTTTCCACAGTGTTGTCGAGGTTGTCCCAATGGTTGAGGATACGACGGTCGTATGAAGGTTCCTCGCGAACGTCAAGAGGACCGTCTGCCTGCCCTGTCCGCTCCATGCGCTGAAGCGCATAGCGTCCGTACATTGCACCTACGTCGGTCTTCGCGATGATCTGCCTGCCCAGTTGTGTGTCCTTGATCATGAACCCGTCCTCATGAAGGTCAAGCTCAGGGTCGACTATGATTTCCGCTTCCACAGTAGGCTCGCCGACAGGCAGCCATAACAACGGCTCTGATTCCTTCGGGGTACATGAGACAATGGCAACCGCCGCAGCGATTGCCATCATCATGAGTCGGGAATTGATGAGCTTACTCATCGATTCCTTCGATTGTATTGATAGTTCCGTCCTCATTGTAAGTGAGCTCACATACCTTGAGGCTTCTGAGCCATGTCCTTCCGCCTGATGGAACGCTGTCGTGGTGGAAGAGCCACCATTTCCCACCATACTCAACGATAGAGTGGTGAGTGGTCCAGCCTACAACCGGAGTAAGGATCACGCCCTTGTATGTGAACGGACCGTATGGGTTGTCTCCGATAGCGTAGCAAAGGTAATGAGTGTCACCTGTAGAGTATGTGAAGTAATATTTTCCGTTGTATTTGTGGATCCATGATGCCTCGAAGAAGCGGTATGGATTGTCTGCTGTCAGAGGTTTTCCCTCCTCGTCCACAATGATTACCGGCTTAGGCTCCTCTGCGAACTCAAGCATGTTCTCGCTAAGACGTACGACGCGTCCAGGGAGTGCAGGCTCCTTGCCTTCTGGGAGATAAGCGCTTTCGAGTGCCTTGTTGTCCTTATATCTCTGAAGCTGGCCGCCCCAAAGACCTCCGAAGTACATGTAGTAGTTTCCATCCTCTTCGAGGATTGCAGGGTCGATGCTGTAGCTGCCCTTGATAGGGTCTGGCTGAGGCTTGAACGGTCCTGTCGGAGAGTCGCTGATGGCAACACCAAGGCGGAAGATATCGTTCCTGTCCTTGAGAGGGAAGTACATATAGTACTTTCCGTCCTTTCTTGCCACTTCGCAATCCCAGAGCTGTCTTCCTGCCCATGGGATGTCAGCTACCTCGATCACCATTCCGTGGTCGATCACCTCTGCAGTCATAGGGTCATTTCCTTCAAGGCTGAACACGTGGTAGTCCTTCATGTTGAAGTGGTCACCATTGTCGTTCTCTTCAATTCCTGACTCCCAGTCATGAGAAGGGTAGATGTATAGTTTGCCGTCCCATACGTGTACAGATGGGTCTGCCATATAGTCGCCAGGGACAAGGTATCTTTTCTTTGTTGCCATAATGCTATTTGTTTAGATATTCGTTAAGGAATGGTTTTGGTTCATGGTTGCGGTCGAACAGGAGGCAGTAATCTGTACGTCCAGGGATAGGCCAGCCGTTCTTCCAGGAGTCTTCGTCGCTTACGCCCCATGCAGTAACGCGTGTTACAACGTCAGAGTGCTTGAGGAAGAGGTCCATGAACTCCTTCATTCTTGCGTTCCACTGTGCTGAAACCTCCTCTGGAAGTCCGTCCTTATATGGGTCAAGCTGCTTTCTGTATTCTGCCCAGTCTGAAACGTTCGCGCCCATGTTTACTGTAGGAAGCGCTGACATGTCCCATTCTGTGATCATTACGTTGATGCCTGTTCCTGCAAATGCAAGAAGGCTCTCCTCGAACTGCTCGAGAGTAGGGTAGTCAAGTCCTACGTGTGCCTGCATTCCGATAGCGTCGATACGCAGACCTCTTTCCTGGAGCTGCTTGATCAACTTCACATAACCATCGCGGCGGCCCGGGTCACTCATGCCGTAGTCATTGAGATAGAGTTCAGCGTCTGGGTCAGCTGCGTGTGCGCACTCGAATGCCCATGGGATGAACTCCTCGCCGAGGATGTCATAGAACGGGCTCTTTCTGTATGAACCATCCTCGAGGATTGCCTCGTTGACAACATCATATCCGTGGATGCGACCTTTGTAGCGGGTCATGATTGTTGTGATATGGTCCTTCATGCGCTGCTTGAGCACTACAGGAGTAACATATTCGCCGTTCTCGTCATAAGCGAACCACTTTGCAAGCTGTGAGTGCCATACAAGACAGTGGCCGATGATGAACATGTCGTTTTCCTCACCGAACTCCACGAACTTGTCAGCAAGCTCGAAATTGTAGACGTTCTCTTCAGGATGGATCTCCTCGCTCTTCATGCAGTTTTCTGCCACGATAGAGTTGAAGTGCTTCTTTACGATCTCCACACCTGTGGTGTCAGCGCCGGTGATTTCCCATGCGTTGAGCGCTGTTCCGATATAGAACTTACCCTCGAACGCGTCCTTTACGCCCTGTGGCTTTGGTGCACAGCTCGCAGCAATCAGCGCAACGGCTGCGAAAGTCAAAAGTCTTTTCATAATTATCAGTTACTAGTTATTGTTTCTTGCTTCGATTTCCTTGTTGATCTGGTCTACAACGTCGTCCTCAAGCTCGTACTTCGAGATGATATAGATTGCGAGAACAAGGAGGACTGCCGGGATCACGCATACGAGCCAGAGGATACCCTGCTCGGCAAGCGCTGTCTGCTGAGGGAGTTCAGCGTTGAATCCTACGATCGCGAGAACAATGCCCGGAACCACGCCTCCAAGTGCCATTCCGGCCTTGAAGAAGATACCTGTAAGCGCATTGACGATACCGGCGATACGGCGTCCTGATGTGTACTCACCATAAGAAACGACCTCAGGGATGAGTGCCCACATGTAACCTGTCGCTACGATGATACCTGTGCTCTTTACGAACTGAGCGATGCAAAGGAGCCAGAACTGCTTGAGTGCAGGGATAGATACGAAGATATACATCATGGCCATACCTGCGATAGCTGTTCCGAGGAAGAGGTAGAACATTCCCTTCTTTCCGATCTTGCGCTTGATTGCCGGCACCAGCGGCATGAAGATGAATGCAGGTATTGTTCCGAGCCACATGAATGCAGTGGTCATCACCGGAGTCGCTCCGACATTATAGTTCATGAAATATGCGTCAGCTGCGTTACCGATGCTCATCATCGCGAAAGCTGTGATGAAGAAGAATGCGATCACTCTCAAAGGACGGTTACGTACGAACTCCATCCACAGGTCGCTCACCTTTACATTTTCCGCTTCCTTCTGATCCATGACCACGCGCTCCTTGCACTGTGAGAACGAGAACACGAGGAGTGCGAGTCCTGCGAGTGCGAAGATTGTCATGGTGATGAACCATGCCGGTGCTGCCTCAGGAGAGTCGGTGATTGCAGAACCGTCAGCGGCCTTAGGCGCGAAGATCGCGATTACCAGTGGAAGCGACTTGACGACAAGGGCACCGAGGTTAGCCATGAACATACGGGTAGATGTGAGGATGGTGACCTCTTCAGTGTCGCGTGTCAGCGATGAGTTGAGGGCTCCGTAAGGAACGTTCACGAGAGTGTAGCACATGCTCATTCCCACATATGTTATGTATGCATATACGACCGATCCGCTGAATCCGTTCCAGAAGCAGAGGATTGCCAGACCTACGAGAGGAATACCTCCGACGATGAGCCATGAACGGTATTTGCCCCATTTAGGATTGCTCTTGTCGACGAATGCTCCCACGAGAGGGTCCCAGAGAACGTCCACGAGTCTTACGACAAGGAACATTACCGCTGCTGTAGCAGGGCTGAGTCCATAGACGTTTGTGTAGAAGAACAGAAGCCAGATGCTGACTGTCTGGTAGATGAGGTTCTGGGCCATGTCTCCGGCACCAAAACCGATTCTCTGAAGCCACGAAAGCTTGTAGAATCCTTTTGCCTCATTGTTTAAGTGTGACATATGGTTATCGTTTTAGTTGTTTTCTGATATCTTTGAGTGCTGCCTTGGCTACTCTTGCTCCAAGAGTCTTCTTATTCAGAGGGTGGATGTCGTTCCATTCTCCAAGGTCTTCGTTCTTTATCAGCACGGCGTGTCCGCTTATCTTGGCGGCCTTTGCCTGCTCTTCTCTCATCTCTGCCCATGCCTGGCGTCCTTCATCGTCGTCCTTGTGCAGGAACTCTGCAAGTTCGACTATATAGAAGGGAAGGTCAAGGTCATTGAATGTTCTTCTCCAGTCCTTGATCATGCCGTTAAGCAGAGCAGCGTATTCGTTTCTCCTTTCAACGTTAGATTCACCCTGGTACCAGAGCACACCCTGGAATTCCATGTTTCTCAGAGGAGATATCATGGCGTTGTAAAGGCATACCGGCTTATAGAAGAAAAACATCATTGAAGGAGCCTGTGGCATAGGTGCGCCCTGTCTGTATTTCCACTTTCCCTCAAGAGAGATCTCTTTCGTGCCGCAGATAATTTTATATGGCTTTTCAGGAACGAACGAAGGTTGTCCTCCATTGCTTATCACTCTTACTGTGACGTTGTTGGTTCCTGCTTTCAGAATCCCTGCCGGAATCTTGTAGATTCTTGGAGGGTATTGGTATGTAGTGTTGCCTACAAAATGTCCGTTTACATAAACTGAGTCGGCATCAACGATGCAGCCCATACGTATTATGGCCTCTTGGCCTTCCATTGCGGCAGGAACTGTGATGTCTTTTCTAAGCCAGTGAGATCCTCCGACCGGATTGAGACCGTCGTTGCCCCAGTCCTGTGAGAACATGTTGACAGTTTTCCACCCGCTGTCGTCAAGGTCAGGAGAATACCATTTGATGTCTCCTGTCAAACCGGGATCTCCCTGGTCGAGAGCGGTATTCCAGCGATAGAATTCCTCGCCTTCAAGCTGCTTTATCCTAAGACGGTATCCCTCGTCTTCGTAGATGTTCTTTTCGTTGATGTACTTAGGGAACGGCTGCAATGCATTTTCGCTCATCCATGCCTCGACAGGAGTACCTCCCCAGCTGGCGTTTACCAATCCTACAGGAACGCCTGTCTTTTTGTAGAGATCCTTGGCAAAGAAATATGCCAGGGCAGAGAAGTCCATGACGTTCTCCTGCGTGCATGGTTTCCATGAAGCCGCAGGTGTGTCGTCGCATTCCTTGTTGAAATCGAAAGTCTGAGGTACGGCGTAATGCCTGATGAGGTCGTTTTCATATTCGGCGATCTCTTCAGCAAACATGTCCGTCACGCGTCTGACCGGAAGTTCCATATTGGATTGTCCGGAGCACAGGAAAACGTCTCCGATGAGGATGTCATTCAGTTCGATATCTCCGATCTTCATGACAAAAGGGCCGCCTGCAGGCATGGCAGGCAGTTCGAGCTGCCATGTTCCGTCTGTTTCTGCGGCGACAGTGTAAAGGTTTCCATTCCAGGCAACCTCGAAACTTTCTCCGCTTTCAGCCCATCCCCAGACGGTTATGGGCCTGTTTCTCTGCAACACCATTCCGTCGCTGAGGACAGATGGGATCCTGACAGCTCCGAAAGCATTGAGGGCCGCAAGAATCATTGCTGATAGAATGGAAAATCTTTTCATAGCTTTTCTTTGTAAGGTTTGAGCCTCCGGTGCAAACCTTACAAAGTTAAATAAATTTTCCATAATCCATAACCTCTGAAACGAATATAGTAATAGTGTTGCGCATAAAGATGAAAAGTGTTAAATTCGCCAGATTAATTGAAAATTCTAACTCTATAAATATCATGAACGACACAAAAGTAATGAACCTCGCTGCGGATAATATCCGTATCCTGGCGGCATCAATGGTGGAAAAGGCTAAGTCGGGACATCCTGGCGGAGCAATGGGTGGAGCAGACTTCGTGAACGTGCTCTATTCCGAGTATCTTCAGTATGACCCTGAAAATCCTAAGTGGGAGGGACGCGACCGCTTCTTCCTCGATCCCGGTCACATGGCACCTATGCTCTACGCACAGCTTGCACTTACCGGAAAGTACACTCTTGAGGAGCTTCAGCAGCTTCGCCAGTGGGGATCACCGACTCCGGGACACCCTGAGGTTGACGTAATGCGTGGTATCGAGAACACATCAGGACCTCTTGGTCAGGGACATGTGTTTGCAGTCGGAGCAGCTATCGCGGCTAAATTCCTTGCTGCACGCACAGGAAACCCTACTTTCGCTAAGGAGACTATCTATGCTTACATCTCTGACGGCGGTATCCAGGAGGAGATCTCACAGGGAGCTGGCCGTGTAGCAGGTACCCTCGGTCTTGACAACCTCGTGATGTTCTATGACGCAAACGACATCCAGCTTTCTACAACATGTGAGGAGGTATGTACAGAGGACACTGCCATGAAGTATCGTTCATGGGGATGGCATGTCATTACAATCGACGGTAACGACTGCGACCAGATCCGCAAGGCTCTTGACGAGGCAAAGACAATTGCTGACCGTCCAACCCTCATCATCGGAAAGTGCGTGATGGGAAAGGGCGCAAGGACAGCCGACAACCAGAGCTACGAGCGCAACTGCAAGACTCATGGAGCACCTCTCGGAGGAGATGCATATAGAAATACAGTAATTAACCTCGGCGGTAATCCGGACGATCCGTTCGTGATTTACGATGAGGTGAAGACTCTTTACGCAAAGCGTGCAGAGGAGCTCAAGGCTATCGCTGCAGAGCGTCATGC
>JAEIGA010014424.1_pt1 | contig 12027 bp, 8 predicted proteins | sample 9270691 | NCBI WGS metagenome assembly JAEIGA01 (sample SAMN17057246, study PRJNA624740) | gut metagenome | biome: biome; isolation source: fecal sample | host: Bos grunniens | place: China: Xizang | collected 2019
ATCACAAATGAAATGATGAATGAGATTCCAAATCTCAAAATAAGTATGCAACGATTTAATTGGGATATGATCTACCCTGCCCTTACCCGGAATGAAATCCATATCGGCCTGCGACTTAGGCTTGGAGAGCACATCGAAGACAATCTGGATTATTTTGTTTTAGACAAAAACACGCCATCCATGATCGTTCATAAGACACATAGGCATGCAACTAAAAAAGCTGCACAATTATCGGATTTTTCTGACGATGTCTTTCTGCTCCTATCCAAATCAGGTTCATCTGTTCCATTTGCACACACACAGGATTTGCTAAAACGGACCCATATTCGTCCACGAAAAATCATCGAATGCAGTTCTCCAGAAGAATTGATGATGATGGTCAATTCTGGAGTTGGTGTTGCGCTTATGTCAAGATTCGCCATGTTGGATCAATTCCCGGATATAAAGACTATTGATGTAAAAGATAGTGACGCTCTCTATCTTGAACTGATATGGCTAAAAGACTCAAATAATACTCTTATTGAGAAATTTGTTCACAAAATGTTTACGTTCTATCATTAAGCAATTTTGAATAAACATTTAAGGACATTCAACTTTATTTCAACCACTTAGGACAATCGCCCCGCTTAAACACAGGGGTTGCGGGCTCTGGACACACAAAAAGGATCATCCTTCCAGATGATCCTTCTCTTCTGATTAATGGGCCTACATGAATATAATGATTCTTATATCCCCAAATTGTAAGCTTTGTCTCCAAAGCCTCTACCATATCATTAATACTGTTTTTCTGCTCGTGTAGTACCATTAAAACATAATAATATGGATCATTATTATCAAGTTTTCTGAAATCTCCAGATTCATCAATCAGGACACTTAGTATGTTTTCCTTTTCATGTCAATCCTCATCAATAAAAGAAGATGGCGGGGTAAATCCCCGCCAGCCGGTGGACCAAAGACCTTACGGTCAGCCCAAATCTAACTATATAATAACTTATCCAAAATTAGAGTCAATATGATTTCATACAATTACTGCCTCACCTCTGCAGCACCTTTCCTTCACATATACTTTTGAAATTACTATTTTATTCTAAAAATCTATCTTCATGTATTCTGATTCCCTTATACCATAAATCTTTGTATTCTTTAAAAAGGCATTCAACTTCTCCCTACTCAGGAGTCGCTCAAACCCACTTAAACACTGAATTTTCGCCATTTTAACTGCAAGAACGAGACGGGACCAGGGCATTCATCATTTTTTACAAAGAAAAACCTCTCAATCCCGCATGTTTACTGGGTTTGAGAGGGAAATAAAAAGAGCGCGAGACGGGACTCGAATACTCCCCCTCGTCTGAAACGCAGAAAGGAAGCGGGTTTCAGGATACTCAATCTCCAGGGGACCCAATTAGGGACCCAATGATTTCTCATCATGCTGCTTTTTCATAATCTCTTAATGAAGAAACTGAGCTGAAGCGAAACCTTTTTCTTCTGTTCTGTCATCCTAACCCTACCATATGGAAACTGCTCTGTTTATCAATATTTCGGTCCAAATCCATTTGGTTGAGTTTTGAGGTTAGTAAGGATGTAGTTCTTTTTCGATCTTGAAAAACTCATATGATTGGATCATATACAAACGTTCATCTGGATCATCATAGGAAACACTTATTATTTGCTCAATTTTTTTCAAACGATACAACAACGTATTTCTATGAATGAATAATCCCTTTGCCGTACTGACATAGTTCCGTTCGTTTAGCAGATACATATAAAGTGTATAGGCCAGATTTGATTTATGTTCTTCATCATATCGAATCAAGATTTTCATTTTAGGATGGCAAAACACTTCAAACTTCTCATTTTGAAAAAATACTTTTGCCATATGCTCCCGGTAATAGTGGTTGTAAATTGACAGACCAGGCTCTTCCTTGTTTTCAATTCCGACTTCTATCGCACGAACAGCCTGTTTATAGTAATCAAATAATTGAGACAAGGCAGAAAACTGATTGCTGATTCCTGCGTATACTGAGTTCCTGCGACATAATTCCGTTATCTCCTCATATTTTTCAGTATTGATTTCTTTTCCTTCCGGCAGACAAAATATCACGACAATTTCTCCATTATAGAGCACTGTCTTTGTATTTGCAAAAACTGATTCGAAATCATTTCGGATATGAAACAGATTTACGCTGCTGGTGCTTTTTGCTGACTCGATCACGAGACAATACATGTTTTCCGAAAAACTGTCCCGAAGATACTGGAAGCGACTGATCATCTCTTCTGACGCAATTACTTTCTGATCCAAAAGATCTCTGATGAAATACTCATATGGATGTCCTCTGTTTATATGCCGAAATTCATCCAACCTGATTTTCTGATAAATCCCTTCCCTCAGGATTCTCACCAGGAATTCATCCATTTCCTGAAATGCCCTGTTCACCTCATTGATCACCAGAAATCCCATATTCTTTTTATGGTCGATCGGACAGACCATCTGTCGGAATCCGAATTCCGGGTGCATGACAATCACCGGTTTTTCACTCTCCATAATCTCCTGATGCGTCGGATTATGCTGCTGGATCAGTTTATATTCCAGATCACTCACCCGCATGTCTTCAACCATTTTCCTGCTGCCTTCATGCTCTGATGCCATATCCCAGTTTGCCGCGATCAGATTCATCCCCGCATCAAAAACAAATACCGGATTATTATATGCAACACTGAAATCATCTACCATATCCTGAATCCCATTATCATGATAGAGAAACTCCAGTACGGAATCCGCCAAAAATCCCCGGCCGGATAGGATATGAAAATAATCCCGCAATGCCCTAATGACATCTAATTGTTCAGCTTGGTGTAATACCGTAACATTTGTCTCCCGGCAGGAATCCGGCGGCGAAAACATAACCCCAGTATCCTGTATAAGAACCAACAATGAAATCTCTGTTAATCCGTCAGCTTTGTCAAGTATACGGTAGTCATCAACGATATAAAGGATGTGTTTATGATAAGGTTTCGGAGCACAATGAAACATCTCATATCCTGTCAGACAATACTCTTTTTCCTGAAGGAACTGATGACATGAAAATCCGGAAAACAATTCTTTCAAATTTCTGTGTCCTACAAACATCTTTTTCCCTCCTTACCCATGACAACATTATACGGTGTATTCACTCATATGGAAAGAAAAAGTACAAATGTTAGTTGTGTATAAATGCAGAAAAAGCCCCGAAGGGCTTCTCCTGCATGGCTCTTTATTTACTTTTTGATATAATCTCCTTTGATTACATCCAGAGGCACGATCGGGATCTGCAGAACAGATTCGTATTTCCCACCTGTATGAAGGATACAGGTTCCCTCATTCTGATAATGATAGTCAAACGGCTCAAACCATCCGATCCGCTCATAATGACCCATAACTTCTATCCTAATTTTTTCTCCTTTATGGAAAATGCGTCCATGTGGCCAGATTTCAATATCGACCGGAACGATCTCTCCCTTCTGCAATTTCTTCGGGTTATTAAACTTTGGCACCGGCTGAATATCCGAACTGCGTTCTTCATCCAGTTCTCTTAAGGATACCCGCAATCTGCCGGCTGCGCCCGGATGCGGTTTGTCAAGCACACAGGCCGGCAGCCAGTTCCCCTGTTCGTCAGTCTTCTGCAGCGCGACAAACAGATCCATATCATCGCTGCCATCTGCCTCCACCCAAAGTCTCAGCTTAGAATATCCAAGCAGCAGGGTTTCCTCTTCAAACTGATAACTAAAATACGCTCTTCCCGTCTTACCATCATAGGAAACGGTCGCTTCTTCTGCCGCCTGCTCGGGAGACATGCTTCCGTCTTCTGCATTCAGATAAAGTTTCTGATAGGTTGTATCCGGATGAGGAAAGTCAGAAATGCCTCGTCTGACAACGTAGTCCTGAGCATACCGGTCCATGATATCGACGCGGACTTTAGGTGTAGCCTCCCAGCCGTTCCGGATCTCTTTCAGATAGCGGTCAAAGAACTTCTGCAGGTCTTCGAGATTCTCTGACATGTACTGGTCCGGCCATTCAAACTCTCTGTGGATCCGGATCCATTTCTTATCTGTATTGATCCTGCGCCATCCACCAACCGAACCGCGCAGATGGAAATGATTCCAGCCTCCGGTGACATAAGCAGGGATCGTGATGTCCTCACATTTCGGGCATTTGTCCTCCCAGTATTCATCAAAATACGGATGCTCCAGACTCATCAGGTAATAATCTTCCATATACCCGGGTCCAAAAAGCGTTTTGGTCAGATACGGATTGAATCCGCACTCCGTGATTCCACCCTGGTTGATCAGTTCACGATACGTGTCCGTCAATCCTTCCCATGGCGCAATCGCCTTTAAATGAGGTGGATTCTTAGATGCTGCTTTCCACTGGATCGCAGCCAGACCTGAATTTCCGGACATACCAACGTTTCCATTACACCAGCCCTGTGCTGCCAGGAATTCGATCGCATCGTAGGCATCATATCCTTCTTCATCAATCGCCATCGCGATGTTACCTTCTGAATTGCCAACGCCTCTGTGATCATAATTTGCGATCGCGTATCCCTGATGGCACCAGTACAGCGGGTCAGGCCCTTCAAATTTGCAAAACCGCGATGTAGAGCCTTCCGGTACGCCGACTGCGTAATATGTCACATCGTCCTCTTCCGCACAAGGTCTCTTTCCATAGAAGCTATATACCAGAATGCAGGGAACTTTCTTTTCACCTTCGGGCAGGTAAATATCACAGTATGTTTTCGTTCCGTCACGCATGGGGATCATGACATCCTGCATACAGATAATGCCTGGTGCTGCTTCATAGGTCCGGGGATTGATTTCCGGATAATCGCCAAATCCGTCTGCAAGGAAAATGGCCGGTCTGCCTTCTTCTCTTGCCTTCTGTGACATACTTCCTTTTTGCGGACGCGGCGGCAGCTTACGATAGATGACCTCCACCTCTTCTCCGCAGCAATTCTTTTTGATTTTGATTGTGTTTGAATAATCAGCCATAGCTTTATCCTTTCTTTCCAATCATCTTGTATTTTGTAAAGATCATGATGACTAAAGCAATGACCAGAAGAACAATGTCAAATTTGTAGAGCATATCATAGCTCGGGAATACACTTGATAAAATTACACCCAGGCCTGCACAAAGCGATGTGATCGGTCCGATAAAGTTATATGCTGATGCGTAGTCCCAACGTCCGAATACTGTTGCGATGGATGACGGGATCAGGTTGCCGCAGCCTCCGTTTGATGCCGAAAAAATGATGGATGCCACCCAGCAAATTGCCAGTGATTTTGCATGAAACAGACCAAGGATGATACCAACCATGATCAGGCAGCAGAACATGATATCTGCTTTTTTGGTACCTACCTTCTGGTCAATCAGGCCGATCACATAACTGCCAATCATCGCTGCCACACCACAGGCGATCAGCATCGTCGTTGCTTGCGGATATTGATATCCTACTGACAGCATACGCGGAACAATGGATGCGATATATGTCATCGCTACCATAAAGCATAGACCCATGGATACTGCAATCGCCCAGGCAGCCGGTGTTCTTACAATCTTTCCAAGTGTAAACGGACTCTTATATGCCCGCATTTCCTCGACAACCGCCGCAATGTCTTCTGCATTTTCGGAATCACCATCCGGATATTCGCCTGCCTCTTCCGGTGTGTTTTTGATGCCAAGGCCACAGATCATAAAGATCACAATCAGGATTGCTACCACTGTCATTGTGATGCCGGTACCAAAACGATGGAATGCTACCGGAATGAACGGCTGCCATACGATATCCATCAGGGGGATCGCCATCGTCGTGATACCCAGAACGACACCTTTTTTCGTCGGCCACCAGTTTGCGGTCAGATTGGCAACACCTGCCTGATAATAGCCACCGGCCATGATACTGATCACAAGGATAGAACAGATAAACAGGGGATATGTACCTGTCCAGCCGTAGATAACACAGAAAACGGCTGTGATCAGCAGGGAGATATTCATTGCCAGTTTTGATCCCTTTTTAATGATCAATCTGGTAAAACAAAAGCTACCGACGACTACCAGGCAGGTTCCTATGCCGGCCCAGGTACGTAATATCTGCACATCCCATGCGTATTTCTCTGCGATAACAGGAAGTATCGTATTGGTTGAACCGCCGCTTAAGCAGGCACCTATAAGCATTGCGATTGCCGTAAAGATCATGACCTTAATCTGTTTTGGTCCATGCCAGTTGGAAGTCTTATTCATTTTTTAATCCTCCGATCTATCTACATATGTTGTATGTAGCAGTTCGTGTGCAATTTCACTGCCGGGTTTTTCCAGATATTTCTCATACAGCTCAATAATATCCGGGTTTTCATGCGATTTACGAAGTGTGCGATTTTCGTCATTTTGGTATAAAGCCTGCGCCCTGAGCACTCTCAGATCAGTTGTGCCACGCACATGTGCTGACTGGATCGGTTGACCGCCTCCGTTTACACAGCCGCCGGGGCATGCCATTACTTCAATGAATTCATAATTTGCCTCCCCGTTTCTAACCCGGTCAAGAACGATGCGCGCATTTGCCAATCCGGAAACAACTGCAACATGTACATCATTTCCCGCAATGTTGACAACGCTTTCCTTCACACCTTCTATACCGCGTACTGCCTGAAACTCCACATTAGAAAGTTCTTCTTTTGTCAGCACCTCATATGCTGTCCGCAATGCTGCTTCCATAACACCACCGGTCGCGCCAAAAATGACCGCTGCGCCTGTACTCTTTCCAAGCGGATCATCAAAGCTTTCTGACGGCATCGCTTCAAACTGAATTTCTTCTCTCCTGAGCATTTCCGCCAGCTCTCTGGTCGTCAAGGAATAATCCACATCCGGAACACCTGCACCATTTTCGTCATCCCGTGTGATCTCAAACTTCTTGGCCACACAAGGCATAATGCTCACAACAACGATTTCCTCTTTTCTGATTCCCGAAATCGAGGCAAAGTATGTTTTGATCACACTTCCCTGCATCTGATGCGGCGATTTGCAGGAGGAAAGATTCCCCAGAAGATCCGGGTATTCATGTTCACAGAATTTGATCCAGCCCGGACAGCAGGATGTCATAAGCGGGAGAATTCCGCCATTCTGTACCCTTGAAATAAACTCTGTTGCTTCTTCCATAATTGTCAGATCCGCGCTGAACTGTGTATCAAATACACGGTCAAAGCCCAGTGCTCTCAGCGCTGCCGGCAAACGGCCTTCTACATCCGATCCGATCGGGAATCCGAATTCCTCACCGAGTGCAGCCCGAACCGAAGGAGCTGTCTGAACCACGACATATTTCTCCGGATTTCGTAACTCTTCCAGTACCGCATCAACATCGTCCCGTTCCCGCAGCGCGCCAACCGGGCAGGAAGCGATACATTGTCCGCAGTTAACACATTTTGTCGCCTGCAGCCCTTTGGGATTTGCCGGTCTTACAACAAGCTTTCCATCTTCCTCTTCTGCCTGAATCGCACATACACTCTGAACCTGGCTGCATGCTGCCACGCACCGCTGACAATGGATGCATTTGTTGTTATCCCTTACGATTATGGATCCCTGATCCAGCTCATACGCAGCATATTTCCGTTCTTTTTCATCTTCTACATTGTAACGGTACAAAAGCTGCTGCAATTCGCACCTTGTGGTACGCGAACATCCGACGCAATCATGGTCATGCTCTTTCAGGAGTTCTTTTAACACTCGGATTCTTTCCTGCACAACACGCTCAGACTCAGTAAAGATCTCCATACCGTCTTCTACCTGCTCCGCCCAGGCCCCCACCAGTTCTTCTTTTCCGACCACTTCCACAACACAGATACCGCTTAGATCTTCTTCCTGTACACCGGTCAGGTAGTAAAGGGTCGGTATATTGATTTCCAGATAAGGCATCTCTTTCTCTGCATTCCAGACAGCCTGAAGAATCGTCATTCCTTTTTGCGCTGTGATTTCAACGCCATTTATTTTAATGATTATTTTTTCCATGAACCCACTCTCCTAGTATTCCGGTTTTACCCAACCATCAGGCTTGAACTGATATCGTTCCATAGGCACATCTTCCGTAAACAGCTTCATTCCGCCATCCTGATCCTGTACGATATTGATCCATTTCAGCCATTCGCTGTCATTCCGTTCCGGATAATCTATCCGGTAATGGCGATATCTTCCTCCACGACTTTCTTTTCGCATAAGTGCGGCACGGAATATGAATTCAAGACTCAGCAGACATTCTGCAGCCTCATGACATTTTGCAAGAGAATGTGCATCATCCGCTGATAATCGCGGTACGATCTTATACATTTCCTGGATCCAGTCCAATACGTACTGAATGCTTTTTTCTGATTTTGCAAGCATAACATCCACATGGAATGCATACTCCTCAATCTGCCTGAAGATTTCAGCCGGCTTATGCAGCGTTTTTCTGTGCAACGGCGCATAAATCTTTTCCTTCAGATTTCTGACCTGATTTGGATCTATGCTGCCAACCTCTGCATCTGCCACATATTTGGCCATACTTTCCGCTGCGCGGATTCCTGTCTGCACTGCAAAACCAAGACCGTCCCCCCGTACAAACCCGATGTAGGAGCATCCCATTGCTGTGATCTGGCCTGCGCCCCATAATCCGTTTACATGGGTCTTTTGTTCCATATCTACAGCAAGACACTGTGCCTGCATCTGCATACGCGCTGTCGCCTCTAACTTCTCTTCAAAAGCCTGTCCGTATTTACCGGCTTTCTCCTCCATATGTTCTACCCAATGGTGCTTATCCGGCCACAAACGCTGATCATTCACATCATGCCCCTGTGCACCGATCTCATCACGGATCGGGTCCGGTTTTGTCAGATCAGCATACAGTGGACCTCTGCCTTCCTGTACTTCCTTGTACATTCCCATGACCAGTTCACAGCTAACCTCCACCCTGTCCGGTGCATATTTGGCTGAAATATTTTCGCCGTTTTGGTTATAAATGATATTGCATGCACCATAGATTGGCGTGAAGTTTGCCTTTGATACAACATCTACCTCTGTAGAAAATTCAGCATTTCGCATATGCGCGCCTGCCCTGTAGGCTGCGCCGAGACCGGTACCGTATCCCATGAACATGCCGCCCATCTTTTTAAAATGTGTACCGTTCGTGCAGATCACAACCGCTTTTGCCTGGAAGATCTGAAACTTCATATTGTTGGAATCCATTCCAACACCGCCAACCACTCTGTCACCATCTGTTAAAAGATCAAAAATATGAACATAGCTCAAAAGACGTACACCGACCTTCAATGCATATGCACGAAGAGATTTAATATTCTTAAGCTCAATTCCGACCTGGCACCAGAGGTTGTTTTTCAACGGAAATTTTTTAACTGTACCATCCGGATTTTTTGAGATATTCACACCCCAGCGTAGAAGATTATCCAGATAATCCGTCTGGTTCTCATAATGCATCCTCAAATAATCCTGATCATTCAGATACTCTCCAAATGATTTGATTGAAAATTCCATAAAGTCATCTACAGATTGCTCCGGCTGCCTTGATACAATTCCGTTTCCTGCTTTTGCTGCCTGCCCGCTCCAGCCGATCGCGCCCTTATCAACGACCAATACATCCAGATCCGGGTTGATCTCTTTTGTTTTGATCGCTGTGACCAGACCGGCAATACTGCCGCCGATCACCAGAATATCCGAGGTGTATTCTGTTCCCATTTCTCTCATATCTACCATTCTCTTATCACTCCTTACACATCCAACATCGGATTCTCTAACGGGTCTGAAGACATTACCGATAATGGAATGATCTCAAAGCTATGACCCAGACAGATCACCTCGCACTGATAGCATTTCACACACTCATCCGGATATCTTGGGACAGCACATTTTAAATCTTCATCCCACCTCCAGACATCCTCCTGGCATGTTTTGATACACCCACGACATCCGCAGCATTTCTCTGGATCAACAATGAATCTGACATCCTCTCTTTCAATGACCATACAAAACCCCTTTCTATATCCGTTCATTTACGCTCTTCTCTATTACTAAAAAGCATACCAAGAACATATAGAAAATCATCATTCTGAAAACACCAAAAAAGGCGCCGTCCATTGTGCGCAATCGTACAAACAATGACAGTGTTATCAATGCAATGTAAAAGAGACCATCTTTTTAGATGATCTCTTCCCATTAATCTTAAAAGTTTATACAGTTTTATCAAAAGACCTTAAAAAGGCCTTTCTCAACGCCTGAATATAAAAGGAAGCGTGAGACGAAACTCGAATACTCCCCCTCGTCTGAAACGCAGAAAGGAAGCGGGTTTCAGGATACTCATTCTCCAGGGGACCCAACTATAACTGTTGTTTTAGATTGCTTGTAATCTGCTTGAAAAAGTCTGCACCCCATATATTTAATACTGAAGTATCACGGATAAGCCACCTGAATGAATGGATCCATGCTGTGGCGATCACGAAAGTACAACGCGCAATCAACCTGATCATAGACCTCGAATTGTGTCGTCAGAGACCATACTCCACTTTCTGGCTGTTCGTCCTGCTTTATCCATTTAATCTTAGCGTAGAGTTGTCGATTTTGAAGCGGCTTTGACGGTCAAAAACAAGAAGGATTCTGACTCAGAAAGACAAGAAAAAACGTCCTAAAACAAAAGTGTCACCCTAATCAAAAAGTGTCACCCTGTTTCGTGACAAATAAAAAACCGCTTAGACCCGCATATTTACTGGATCTAAGCGATATTTCCTGAGAGCGCGAGACGGGACTCGAATACTCACCGCGTCCACAAACCCAGAAAGGAAGCGGGTTTCCGAAGCACCTACCCTTAGGGCATTCAACAGGGCATTCAAAATCGAACACTTGTTCTATAACGCGTATATGTAGCATTTCCTGTATTCTATGCTACCTTTGCATAATCAATAACAGTTAATTCCTGCATGAGTTTTTTTACTGCTTCTGTCAACTGTTCGATTTTCTTTACCACATCTCCTGTATAGAAAATTTCATCACATTCATCACATTTATAACACGGAATATTTCTGATAACCAAAACTCCGAAACCCAATTCAATTGCTTCAGTTGTCGTATCTTTATATGAATCTTTTCCACACTTCATACATTTCATAGAAGGTCTCCTCTCTACTATATTCTCTAGATTGTTTAAAACTCGAAAATCATCAATCGTATACATGGGACTTCCTTCACTTTGTTTTGATATCATTATATCGTCGCATAATTGTATTTTCAACAATCACTACGATACCCATCCAATATCTTTTCCAGATACTCCTGATACTCTTTCACCACTTTCTCCGGTTTTGTAATCTTAATCCCTCCGCCAAGGACTATAAGCCATCCAAAGAACTGTTGGCTGATTGCAACAGGAACAATTGCTCTGAAGTGTTTCTCTTTTTTGTATTCGATACTTCCATGATCTGTTATTAGAATCCTCTGTTTTACGCCTCGCCGATCAAAAGCTGTAAGTCATCCTCTACCGTTCCGATGCCCGCGATGCCAAAATTCTCCACCAGCACATTCGCCACGTTCGGAGAAAGAAATGCTGGGAGCGTCGGTCCCAGATGGATATTCTTTACCCCAAGATACAGCAGGGCAAGAAGTACGATTACTGCCTTCTGTTCGTACCATGCAATATTAAATACCAGCGGCAAGTCGTTGATATCATCCAGTTCAAAAATTTCCTTTAATATCAGCGCGATGAGTGCCAGGGAATAGGAATCATTGCACTGCCCGGCATCCAATACCCTCGGAATGCCGCCAATATCACCAAGTTCCAGCTTATTGTATTTGTATTTTGCGCATCCCGCAGTCAAGATTACCACATCTTTCGGAAGGATATGAAAAAATAACGGAAGGCACAGACGCCCTGTACGATGGGATGAAAGCCTTTGACAAAGACGGGATCCAAAAGCTGTCAGATCTTGGCGGACAAGACCTGAAAAACATGGTCATCCGCCTGCAGG
>JAEIGA010014425.1_pt1 | contig 12027 bp, 19 predicted proteins | sample 9270691 | NCBI WGS metagenome assembly JAEIGA01 (sample SAMN17057246, study PRJNA624740) | gut metagenome | biome: biome; isolation source: fecal sample | host: Bos grunniens | place: China: Xizang | collected 2019
GATTCGGCAGAAGCCTCAGCGGCGTATGAGCGTATTGCAGAATGAAGGGAAGATTAAGACTGGCTCTGCCGTAAGACCAATGCGTGAAAGATTCGCTGAGCACAAGATGAGATTGCGTGTTCAGAACCCTAACCGAGATGCTCGTGGTTTATCGCTAGCAAAGTGATGGTCGGAGCAACACCCGTGAAATAATGCGTACCGCTAATTGCGTGTGCGTGTTAAAATATAAAACAAATAAAGGAGAAAAACAAAATGAAAGAAATCAGAGTAATTAAAATCCCCGCTACACCCAGGTTCACTAAGAAGGAAATCTTTCTTAGTAGAGAAGCGTCCAAAGTATTCATCGAGGTTTACTATTGGGCAGTAAACGCTTATGGCGTTGAGCGTATCCAGAGTGCCTATACTTATGAGAGTGATATGAACGACCTGCCTATCTATCTGAGAAGCCTTGGTCCTGCAGAGATACTTAGGATTCGTCGTGCACTCATCAGTGATGACGTAATATTTATTACGGTAAAGATTTAAACATGCTGAGAGGACATCACCCCTAATCGAGTGGTGTCCTTAATTGTATGCTTAATACCCTTATTGAGAATTGTTCTTATTACCATTTTTGTGCAATTTGACGACGGTTTTCTGTGAACTCACTGTGAACAAACTCGTAACAAAAATTCATATTCTCTTCGTCATTTTGTACATAAGATTTCCGAATGAGTCCCACAAATGGCTATTTTGCGTAACGATTTTAAATTGTGAACACGACCCTTGTGCAAGGTGTACAAAATTCACACTCTTGGTAAATATTTTTCTTAATCGAGTAAAATATTTTTCTCATTATGTAAATGTAAATAATTTCCAAGCTTGTGCTTGGGAAAAATAAAAGTGCTTCTAAGTATTGAAAATACTGGGTTTGTGAGTGGTGTGTGCTAGTAACTCCACCACTCCTTCCCATCTATCCTACTCATTCCATTCCTTTAATTATGACTTATCTGTGAACAAATTATGAAATAGCCATTTTAAAAACTTTTCCAGTAGAAAGCTTTTTTTTAATTTTTTCACTATCAATACTATTAATATTAAACAAAAAATACCTCTCTTCTTATAAAATATTTAGGCATAAAAACAATAAAAATATTGCCAAATATTGGAATTATTTAATACAGCATATTAAATAAAACACGATTCTTAATATTGCACAAAAAACCCTAAAAATAAAAAAATCTTTTTTGTGGAGAAAAACTTTTCAAAACACACATTTTTGTGTTTGTATATTTTGACAACAGAGAAAACCGCCTGAGTGAGAGTAAGGCACGATAAGAAAGGAGGCATAAATATGCCGAGAGGACCACCTTATTATAAGGTACATATCTCAATTAGGTTTGTTACTGCGTTACCTAATTGAACATCTTAATGCAGTAAACTCTTGTGGTGTTAAACATTGTGTCAAAGCAAAACTACTTTGGTCTGTTACGACTGTGTAAATGTTTGGGTTTTGGCTTTGTTACTTGCTTTAGCTCACATACAATCTATCTATTTTAAGGAGACAATTATTATGACCACTTATTCTATAGTTGCAGAGAAGGTAAGCAAGGCTTTGGAGAAGTATGACCTTATCAGAAGTAAGATGGCTTGGATGGCTGACTTTATTGCAGACTACGAGCTTAACCTCTATGCTACACCTGATAAGCCCTTCGGCTATAAAGAGCCTTCCCGTGAAGAGCTTCTCCTCTATTGCGAGTTCTATAAGGATGTCGTGATGTGGTTCGGAGAAGAGGAAAGAGAGGTTACTCGTGATGAGGTGCTGTTCGCAGAACCGCAGCTCTTTATGCTTAATGGACATGTTGACTTCGATGTCTTCGGCATTAGTGCTACACTTAATCGTAGAAGATTCCTCAACAGCTCGTTCATGCCCCTGCGTCTTGTGCTCCAGGAACAGATGTCTAAGAGTATTACTGGTATCTCTAACCAGTATCTTCATTGGCTGATTAAACTCTACGATTATATGCGTGATGTCCTTGACGGAGATTATACAGTAGAGCCTGAGTTCCTCAAGGACTATTTCCATGGCAACTATAAGTTCGTGATTGGTCGTTTCTAATGACCTACACGATTTTTGATTGGAGGTGAGTGATATGGCACGATATATTGATGCGGATAAGCTGATAGAAGCATTACAAACCGACTATGACCGAGAGGGAGCAAAGGCTGATGATATGGCTATGCGTGGTTATGCTGATTTAAGTGTCAAATATGGTCACGGGCAATTTTGCTATCTAAATGCAATAGAGCGAGTAAAGGACACTCCCACAGCCGATGTTGTACCAAAGAGCGAGGTTGCAAAATTGAAACAAGAAATCGAAACCTTGAAAGACAATAATGAACACCTTGCTGTGATGCTTATGGAAGCAAAGACCGAGGTTGCGAGGGAGATTTTTGAGGAGATTGAGGAAGGCTGTGTTGTTAAGTATGGCAACACACGTCTATTCAATCTAGATATTTTCGAGGAAATTAGAGATAAATATATTGATAATAAAGGAGATAAATAATATGGGAAAATTAAAACCTGGATACTGTGATGGTTGTAGTTTTGAAGATGAGTTGATATCCGAACAGCCTTGTTGTGGCTGCGTTGATGGTGTGAATTTCATTTCTTCTTATATGGCAGAGCTTGAGGAAATGGCAGATGTAATTTCTGACGTTGTCGATAATGCTTATGCTTATAATGAAGAAGGTTATGGAATTCCACCTTATGCGGTATCATTAAAGATTGCGGAGCATCTTTACAATGCAGGCTACCACAAGCAGACAGAGAGTGCGTGGGAATGGTTTGAAGATTGGATTCCGAGCACACCCGAACATCCGAGAGAGTGCAACGATTGCGGATGGCGATGCCATAATTGCGAAACTGCTTTAGCAGATGCAGTGGGTGGCTATTGGGACGACCCAGAAGAAATGCCGAATTTGAAATTCTGCCCCAACTGCGGAGCGAAGATGAAAGGCGGTGCGGAATGATGGAAGTAAAACTCACGGAAGAAGAAATAATTAAAACACTTGAATGCTGTTCAGGCGAACATTGTGTTGAACATTGTCCACTCAGAAAAGTAAATGATTGCGAGGGCGTTCTTTGCAGAAATGTCCTTGACTTGATTCGTAAACTGAAAGGCGGTGAGTGATATGGCGACAATTAGAGGTCCGCCTTGTGCGGCTGAATTCCAGAAGTAAAAACTAAGAGGTGATAGTATTATTAAAGTGTCCTTCGTTTTTAAGTGGGACATCTTTGGTGAGACTTTAAAAGTTGTAACCTTTTTAACCTGTTCGGATACTATAATCTCGTATCATTTTTCCTAGGTGTTGCCGAGTATGGAGGATTATATCGGGGAAGCTTCCCTCTATATTAGTGGTCTATAGTGTGAAGAAGTCCCTGCCTTATACTCGGCATTTACCCTAGAGCTATATTTAAGGAGGTTTAAATGTCTACCAAAAATTCTTTAAAGAAACTCTTCAAACTTCTCTCGAGCTTTGAAGGTGATTACTCTGGTGCGGAGTTGCCTGCATCTTTTTATGATGTATTCATTCCGCTGTATGCTCAGGTATTTACCCTTATCGGTGATACTAAGATACTTGCTGTCCTTAGTGACAAAGTTGTCAGTCTTGACAACGTCGAGGATATCTTGTATAATGATGTCAAAGCGGTGTTAGTACACCCTTGTAAACCTGAGTTGTTTAATTCCGCTATTGATTTTCTTATGAGTAGTGGCTACAATTACCTTTGTAGCTATTATGATGAGGCATACTTTACTCCTGGTCCTTGTTTCTGTCTCTGTGTCAGAGAGTTTAACAGACCTGTACGGAGTAAAGGTATCTTTATAGATATGCCTCATACTATTGCGGATACTCTTAAAGGTATCAATCAGCCTCTTAGGCTGGATGAATTATATAAATAAAAGGAGGTAGAAGTATGCTCGAAAATTTCAAAGAGACTTGCCTGCTTAAGAAGTTGGCAAGACTTATGCGAGTAAAGTCCCGTCGTAACTTGCATAAGTGCATTAAGATTGAGGAGGTAGTACACAAGCTCCTCGCTCCATGTCCTACGAAGTATTTGGTCGTATGGGAAGTTGATGGTGTCAGGTCTGTTACTTTAACAGATATTCATCACCTCAACTCCCACGATTTGGAGTATATCGTAGGCTTTATAGGTTACTCTTTATATCCTTATTGGGATACTCTCAGGAAGTTTCTTCTTTCCTGTGATGTCATACCTGCAGGAAGTAGAGAGTTTCCTGATGCTTACCACATGTATTACTATCTGGCTGTAGACCCTGATAGTACGTTTCTCGTATCTTATGAACCCTGTATAATTTAAGGAGGTAAAAATTATGATTAAAATTGAAAATCACTGTTGTGATTGTGCTGTCCCTAACTACCCTTGTAGAGGTAATAGTTGTCCGTTACGAAAAGTTGAGGTACACTACTGTGACCGTTGTGGTGACCAGTTGGATGACATCTATTCTGTAGACGGTAAGGAGCTTTGTTTCTCCTGTTATGACGAGGAATACTCTGATGACGAGGAATACTCTGATGACGAGGAGGATAGTTTTATGGATGTAGGAGAAATGGTTAAAAGCGTATTTAAGGATGAGAAGCTTTTAGTTCAACTCACTGCTTCTGGTGTCGTAGCTTCTTTGCTTTCTAATACAGCACATATATCTCAAAGTGAGTTTGAAGATATATGTGATACAGTAACTGAGGCTTACCTTAAAATCCCTAAGTCGGAATTAAATTCAACGTCTTCTATAGACTCTGATAAGCTTTTTGAGTTAGCTAAGCTTGAGTTTACACAAAGAGGTTATTGTGATATCCCCCAGTTTAAGGAAGACGAGGAGGAAGATGAAGAATGAAATTCTTGGTAGAGATGTCTCATACTGTTACCTTAGTTATTGAGGCTTCCTCCGAGGATGTAGTGCAGGATTTTATATCCTGCACCACTCCTCAAGAAGTTCTTGACCTTGTAGGTGATACTGTAGTGGATGAGTCTTATAATGAGACTATCCTTAATAAGCTTCCTGATACCGCTTCTGCACATTATACTATTATTGAAAATTGTCCTCTTGGAGGAGATATTAGTAATGATTGTGCTGATTGTGTTTATTCAAACGATTACCATTTTGTTGATGGTGAGTGTATGAAGAGAGGAGATTAATTAATATGAGTAAACGTAAGTTTAAGAGAAATAAATCTCTTTCTATGGAGTCTAATTGTTTTGCATGTGAGCACTCTACCTATATTGGTGAGGGTGCTTACATGTGTAGTCAAAACAATGAGATTATCATAGAAGAGTTTATTATTCCTACGGAGGAATTTTATTCTTGCCATGGAAAGGAGTTTGTAAGTAATGGCTAATGAGAAGAAAAAGTTTCGTATGTATTACTGCAATATAAATTCTGGTGCAGAGTTTTTTATTGATGTTAATACTTCGGAAGAAATTTTACCCGCTTTACAAAAGAAACCTCAGTACGTCAGAGAACCTGATAACTGGGAGTGTTTCGATTCTGAAGAACTTAATAATATATAAAGGAGATAAATAATATGGGAAAATTAAAACATGGATATTGTGAAGGTTGTAGCTTTGAAGATGAGTTGATGACTGAGCAGCCTTGTTGTGGTTGCGTTGATGGTATTAATTTCGTTTCTTCTGAGACTGCAGAGGCAGATAAGCAGATTAAGGAAATGGTTACAATATTAGCGTGTGAAGGTGATTTGGACATATTCATAGGTGGGTATGATGAAGGCAAAGCCCGAGCCCTTTACAACGCAGGTTACCGCAGGCAAGGGTGGATAAGCGTTGATGATAGGTTGCCGACAGTTGAGGAAGAAGATAGAGGACTTGTTGGAATCGTCCATGGATATAATGGTAAGATTCAATTTACACATGCTTTTGTTTTTGTCATGTATGATTTTGATGACAAAGTATGGTGGTCGCAAGATTATGACCTCGCTAATTGCAAGGTCGAGTATTGGATGTCACTTCCCGAAGCTCCAAATAAGAAAGGTGGTAAGTGATATGGCACGATACATTGATTTAGATTTGCTTATCAATAAGATTGAAGATACTGATTGGTATCATATTTCCAAGCAAGGAGAGTTGGTAAGAGGGGCAAATAGCAAAGATGATATTCCTCTATATAAACATTTTGATATAATAGATGTATTAAACAATGCTCCTATAGTTGATGTTGTACCAAAAAGTTGTGCAATAGATGCGGATACTCTTGATACTCTTCGTCGTTTAGTTTATAATAAATGTTACGATGAGTATACGGAGTATCTTAGAGCTTTATTAGCTTTGACTCCCCCTGCTATCGCAGAGAGAGCATATGGTCTTGTTATTCGTAAGGATATTTTGCTTGCTCTTGAGGATTACGAGTTATCTTTGTCTCAAATTATATCCTTGCTCTCTTCTAGTACTCCTCTCGAAGATATCTTTCATGTCTATGAGGACCTAGAGACAGACCATATGGATATTATACGTGCATGTATTGATTGTGCGGCACAACCTAAAGTATAATTATAGTATTGAGCAGTTTAGACAAGTTGTTAAGTAATATTTTGTGTAAAATTATTTACTTCTTGTCTTGACTGTTTCTTTATTATATGATATAATAAGAAAGGAGGTGATGTTATGGTTCAAACATATTTAGCATTGACTAGATTGGATTTAGAAGATTGGGATATCCATTCTTTTAATTCCTTGAATAGTCTTTTTAGGTTTTTAAAGCTCGATAATAAGTATCGCCAACGTATTAAAAACCATTTTAATACATATGGCGTATCTTTCTACCCAAAAGTATTTTTTAATTATGCTATTTGCATGATTGAAGACTGTTCTGTAGAAGAGTTTTTTACTAGGTTTAATGCTAGTATTGAACCTCTTCTACGAAAGTTTCTTGGTTCTGCAAAATGTTTTTTGCAAGACCAAGAAAATTCTTTTGGGTTAGAGTCTTTATTGGAGTCTTTAGACCCTTATACTGCGGTGTTATCTGTATTCGAGTGGATTAATGACACTATAGATACACCCAAAATATTCTTACACATACGCAACTTCACAGACGAAGAGCTTCTGTGGTTGCAAGTTTATGTTGGCAGAGAGCTTAAGGAAGATAGTTCTCCGTTGGCAATCTATGATTATAATTAAAAGAAAAAGAAAAAGAAAAGGAAAAGGAAGGTAAAAATTATGGCAAAGTCACGTTTTGATTACATTAAATATAAGGAGGTTTTTATAGAGCTTTGGAACAAGAAGGTTCCTAACACTGTTATCGCTGAAGTTGTTGGTATTGACCACTCTACATTATCCAAGATTCGTAAAGCTTGGGGTATTCCTGCTGGACGTAAGGGTAGTTACCCCAAATTTTCTGTAGAAGATGTTCGCAAAGTATTTGCTTTGCATGGTTTCTCTGAGTTTGGCAAAACTTCTAATACCAATAAGGACAAAGCTGTTAAGGATATACAGCCTGTTCAAATCGTTACTACTAGTGGTATGCTTTCTCAGAAAACTTTTGAGCAGCAAATTGATTTGTATATTTATCTTAATTTGTTTGCCCCTCGTCGTGGAGTTGAGGCGTATATAGATAGTCTTTACACTCGTCATTATAAAAAGCCTTTACCCAAAGCTTTTTATAATGGCTCTTATGCTCGAGCTTTTAATCGGTATAAGTTAGAGCATGGCTATGATTACCCTATAGCTCCTGGTTGTGTTGAAGATAATCACATATCAGAAATCTTTTGTTTCTATCTTGTATATTTCTTTGCTGAGATAGCTAGAAATAAAAGGTCTAACCCTCATTTTATCCGTGACTATTGTTTGCATATGTATGGTGTGCCTGTAAGTGTTAAGTATTTTGAGAACATATATAAAGTACTTGGTTTGAAAATTTTTAATACCGAAGGCTCTCCCTCTCATGATGTTTGGCAGGATATTAAGTCATCCTCTACTATTGATAACGCTTTCTTTGTACCTTATCCTAAATTTTATAGCACTGAGGATTGTTTCAAAGTCCCCTCAGCTATATCCGATAAGGTGGCTAACTATTTCAAAGAGAAGTTTTCTGTGGATATGCCCGTTGTATCTGATGAGACTCTTGAAAATATTCCTGAGGTAGTTCAGAAAGATGTTTCAGTTGAGACTCCGATAGATACTTTAGTTGAGACTCCGATAGATACTTTAGTTGAGGTTCAGGTAGATACTCCAGTTGATGCTCCTATAGATGCTGTTTCCGATGAGTCTGTTATTAATAACGAGGATACAGCAGGTTATTCTATAGATGCTACAGAACCTGTAACCCCTGCTACAGTTGAGGAGAGCGAAGAGGCTCTTAAACTTAAGCTTATAGAGCTTAGTTATTTGTATGCTAATCTTGGTAAGTTGTCAAAAGCTGTATCAATTCTCAGTCTTGCAGCTGAGTTTTATGATAATAATTAATTTAATGAAAAGGAAGGTAAGTAATTATGAAACAGTTTAAGAAAGTTGATGGCAAGGTTCCGCTTAGTAAAGCATTTAAGATTCATGGTAATATCATGAATAATGTTCAGGAAGATACTGATGTTGACAGCTGTATTGCAGCAGTTAATGCTTTTGATGAAGCTGTTGTTGAGTGCAGTAAGCGTAAGGAAGATGTTGTTGGTTTCATTGAAACCACTTATGAGCAGATAGCCTTTGAGTTGGCTGATGATGGTAGTGGTAATTATGTTAATCCCTCTACTGGAACAGTAGTATCTCAGGTTGCTCCACCTAAGTATGTTTTTCACAGTAAACTTTTTATGCGTTTTGTAAGAGACGCTATTTCGTTTACTGTTAATCAGGACTCCATAACAATTACTTTTAAGCCTGGGTATGAATGGCTTATGGCTTTTGTTACCCCTGATTTGAGAATAAATCATGATGCTATTGGGTTTGGATATTCTCAGAATAAGCTTCCGTCTGATATGGGTAAATTTATTTCTGATATTCCTACCCAAGTAGCAGCATTTGGTACATCTTATGTACCTAAAAATACTAATAAGTAAAGGAGGTTAGAAGTATGATTAGAGGTCCGTGAGTAATGTTGTCTCATTCTCTTAACTAAGAAAGGTATTTATAATAATATAAACAAAAGAAAGGATGTAAAACATGTCTAGAAAATTAGAGATAGAGTCTTGGGTAAAGACTCAGGATGTATTTGATACTCTTAAAAAGGTTAGTACTTCTTCTGATTATACTCCAGGAGAACGTTATATCTTTAGAAAGGAGGCAGAGAAGTTTTTGCAGGATTGCTGTTCTCAGATTATTGATAAATTTATTCCCGAGGATATTCCTGCAGCGGAAAAAGATTTGTCTGTCCCGATAACAGTTACTAGAGATGGTGAGTCTGTAGTTTATTCTACTGAAGTTACTAAAAAGTATAAAATTAACCCCGATATTCTTAAGAATGCTGGGTATAAAAATCAAACAGAATTCTTTGATGCTGTAAAAGGTGCTTCGGAGTCTAGTATCTTCGAGGGTCTCCTTAGAGAGACTCGTGCTGTCCGCTTTGACCCTAAAGTTGGAAAAGATTTAGTTGCAAGAGGTGCTCCTGGAAGTGAGTATGTGCTTGAAGAGCAAGAGTCTTCTATCACAGTCAAAGATACTAACTCTAAACGGAGGTAATTGTATGGCAAATGCACACCCTTTTAAGGATACCGTTGGTATGACAGAAGCAGAGCGTCTTAATACCCGAGCGTTTGTATTAATTCAGCAAACCTTATTACAGCAGTGTCAGTCACGTGGATACCATTTCCACGTGACTGCAGTTTCTAACAATTTTGAGAACGCTTGTGCTGTCTTTTTGGTTTACGCTAAAGAGAAAAAATTCTACTTTGTAGTTAATACAGCACGTAGAGGACCTACGTTTTGGTTAGACAATATTACTGTCTATCAAAAAGCTAATCGTAGTATAGCTCCTCTTACTATGATACCGTTCTCTCTTATTGACTGTGAGAATTCTGCTGATATTACTGTTGCAGTCCTTAACCCGTTAACTACTATTATTCCTACAATCTTAAACTAAAATAAAACAAATTATAAAAATCAAGGAGATTAAAATTATGAAATACGATTCTAGAACTTGCCTTATTAATAAGTCCGAGCCTTCCATCTCTCTCAAGAATGTTATGCGTATGCATAATTCTTGTAGTGCTGCTCCTGCTATGTGTTTGGCTGCAGGACCTAGAGGTTCTGCACCTACAGACCCTGCTTTTAATTACAATATCTTTGGTATTGTAAGAACTTCCGCTGCTCCGTACTCTGTTATCGTGAAACTCACAGCAGATACTTTCTGTTTCCATGTTTTGAATAACAATAAAGGTAATCCTACAGTATTGTGTGCTCCTACAGATATGGATGATGATGTTTTCAATGCCCTTCAACCTCTTGTTGATAAGTTTATACAGAGAGTTGTTAAAGAGACACGTTCTACAGAGTTTAAAAAGCTTTCTGTTAAACCTGAGTTTCGTGACTTTGAATCCTCAGATATTGAGCTTCTCTCCATAGAGAAATTGCCCAGCTCTATTAAACATCTGAGTGATTCCAGCATACTTGAAGCTTGTACGGAGCTTGGTTTTGTGGTTCAGGATGTTGTTACTAGCAGTCCTTTTGCCTATGCAGGTAAGGCTAGGGATTGGAGTGCTCTTCTTCAGAACCCTAAAGTCAAAGAGTCTTTTGATTATGATGAGGAGTTCTGTAAGAATAAGAGCATTCCTAAAGCTCTTGTTGATGTTGCAGAGTCTGTTAGACGCAATCAGTTGGATGTTATTCTTCTCTCAGGAGGTCCTGGTGTAGGTAAAAGTACTATGGCTAGATGTTTTGCACATGAGCTTGGTGCTCCTTATCTTTCTTTGGACGGTGACGCAGGTACTACTAGAAATGATATCTTTGGTACCTGGGCACCTAACCCTGAATATGATGGTTTGAATGATACTAGAAAGTATGTGTTCAATCCTGGTCCTGTATACAAAGCTTTTACAGAAGGTTATGTTGTTTGTGTAAATGAGCTTAATGCTATTTACAGCGAGAACGCTTTTGTGTTTAATGCTATTCTGGATGGTTCTCCCACGTATGACTTTGAAGGTGTTACTCTTAAGAGACACCCTAACTTTGTGTTTATTGCTACCATAAATCCTGGTTTCAAAGGTACTACTGAGATTAATAATGCTCTTAAGACTCGTTTCGTTAATATTATCATTCCTAGTCTGACTAAAGAAGATTTCATTTCTTGGATGAGGTCTTCTGATTATTCTAATAGTGATTATCCTGATGCTTTCTATGGACTTTTGTATGAGTATCAAACTTTTGTACAGCAGTTTGTCGATGATATGCAGGAAAACATTACTATTTGTCCTCGTCATGCTTTCAGGTTTCTTCAGTTCCTCACTCTTAGAGAGTATAATTTTGAGGAATTCACTGAGAAGTTTGTTGTTTCTTATGTAAACTCTGCTAACTTTGATAACGATAATGAGGCATCTATTAATAGGTTTATCTCTAGTCAGGAATTCCGTGATAAAATGACAGCTTTGTTTGACCTTTACCCTTATAAAGGTCTTTCTGAGGAAGATAACTTCTATGACTTGAAATCTATTTTGGCTGATGCTGAGTTCTCTGCTGATGTATCGAACAATCCGTTTGATGAGATTAGTATCATAGCTAGTTCAACTGATGATGTGATTAATGATATGATTGCTGCTTTGGAGAATGTTAATAATTAAGGAGGTATTATCATGGCTAAAACTATTTCTAATCTTTCTAATCTTCCGACCTTTCCTCGTAAGAGATTTATCATGAGGCTATATTCTGCATTTCAGCGTAAGGTTATTACAGTTACCAGCATGTATTATTCAAGGCATCGTATTTTCACATGCCTTGATTATGCTGGTACTATGTGTTATTGTAAACCTTGTTTTACCAGACAGACTAATAAGTTTCGAGGCTATCAAATAGTTTTTGGTGGAGGCTTTCTGTCC
>JAEIGA010014426.1_pt1 | contig 12026 bp, 3 predicted proteins | sample 9270691 | NCBI WGS metagenome assembly JAEIGA01 (sample SAMN17057246, study PRJNA624740) | gut metagenome | biome: biome; isolation source: fecal sample | host: Bos grunniens | place: China: Xizang | collected 2019
CCACCGTGGCGCAGCCACACCTTTACATGCTTCGCAGATGCGTTGGCTTTTCGTGGGCGAAGCCCTTGTGTTACGAAAAGATCAACGCATCTCCTTGTGTTCATAGTGTTATTCCCCACATGAAGTCCTGCGCATAGCCGCCCTTTTTGAGTATTTCGCGTGTTTTGTGGTTTCTAAATCCCACATACAAAACAACTATAGCCTTTTTGCGATTGAAAAAGGCTTATTTTGAAAAGGCGTATTAGAAGCCTTGATTTTCAATAAGGGCGAAACCTCGAAAGAATATGGTACCATATTGCGATAGAAAATGATACCATATTGATTGGGAATATGGTACCATATCGCCGAGGAAAATGGTACCATATTCTGTTAGTAAATGGTACCATTTTCTTCAGCAATATTAGCCTTTTTCAATTTGAAGAAGGCTACTCTTCGTTTTCAATATTGGCCTTCTTCCATTTGAACATCGTACCATTTTCATTTTAAGAATGGGCGAAGTCATGTTTTGAGGCGATTGAAGCGGCAGTTTAAAACCACCTCTTTCCTCTTTAAAATGAGTACAGCCGCTTTGCATTCATGGCCAGCGGGCGATTGTGGCAATGTCTCTTTTTGACAAATATTGAGCGAATTTAAGAGATTAACTTCATTTTCCTTTAACAAGCCTCCTTCTCCATGCGGTGCAATTGTGCTTAGCAAACAATTGCGCCACTCTTTCACTGTTTTAAGGGAGCGAGAGTGAAAGATGTGATAGACTGTGTAAATAGAAGATTGAAACATGTGGAGACGAAAAATGAAGCGCTTTTTGAGTTGTATTCTATTGTGTTGCGTTGCCCTATGGTTGCGTGCAGATTGGCGCTCAATTTTGGCAGAAGAGGCGACGCTGCGCAAGCGTGATGATCGTATTTTCGTAACAATTGACCGTGCATTAAAAGCCGAAAGACAGGCCACGGCTGAAGATGCACCCTATTTGCAATTGTATACGACGTGTTTGCTCGCGGAAGGGATTCACCAATTTGAATATGAAAGGTCTTATTCTGAAAATGAAGACGCCCTTCCCGATTTGAATGCACCAGCACAGAGTTGGACGCATCAGCAGGTCAACCTTTGGCTCAAACAGCGTATGGATGCAGCGCTTGAACACGCAGCACTGTTTGCCCGTCAACCGTGGGAACGTTTCCCTGTGTTTCAAAATAGCAGTGAGCCGCATTGGCCGAATCAGTCTATTTTGTATGCTTTTCAGACTATCGAATTGAGTATGTCGTGGGGTGACGAGGAAAAAGCGCATTTCCTACAACGGTTATCCGCCATCGCACAGGCGGTGGATGATGAAATGCTTGAGGGGTGTATCGCCGTGAAACTACTCTCAATCACACATCCTTATGAGGGCAAATCGTGGGTGGAGGATATGCGTAAACGCATTGTGGCTTTGCGCGAATCAAAGCCATGGCCAAATGAAGTATTGGCAAGCATGTGGGATGAGGAGGCCGACTTTTGTGGTACACCAGATTTCCCAGAAGGTGAAGATAGCCTTGTGCGCAAAATGGAGTGTCTGACAAAGGTGGTGCAATTGACGCAATTTTACGAGTTGAAGCGATCGACCATAGAGGCGATAGAGTATTTGCGTCAGGCAGAAGTGAACATAACACGCGATTCAATCGTTATCCATCCGCAACATCGCAAACTAAAGCTTCGTTATCGCAATGTGACCGCGATTGAAATCGCAATCGTAGGAGAAAACGCCAAACCCGCCACAAAGTATGACCTGCCTGCGCCAAAACAAGCGTATACGTATGCAGATACAGAGATTGAATTGCCCGAATTACCCCTCGGAGAGGTGAAACTGACGATTAGCGCGATGGGAAATGTGCGTAAAGAACATTTTGATACGGAAGTTTCTGTAAAAGTGGCCACCTTTACGGTAGGTGTGGTTCGCCAACAGGAGAAGGGCTATTTCTATGTCGCAGATTGCGCCACCGGGACACCTCTTGAAAACGTGGAAATCACTTACGCTGGTCAAACCTTAACCACAAACGCAGACGGTCTGGCGTTATTTACGTTACCCACGCGAGTTGATGCACGTAAAAAGAAGGATGAAGTTGTCACATTTCGTGCGCGTGGCGAGGAATTGAGGGTTGATTTCACGGATTTGCCCACATATGATGCAAGACGCGTAACGCCTGAAGTCACGCCCATGCTTTTCACTGATCGTGCAATCTATCGCCCTGGAGAAACCATCGGGTGGGAAGTGTTGCTCACGCGATTGAATGAAACGACATGTCGTGAGCAGCCTATCCCTCATGCAAAAGGGACCCTGAAGGTGGTTGCAAAAGGTCTGCAAAGTGAAACTGTGCTTTTGGAACGCGAGATTGTGGCGTCCGAACGCGGTGCGGCCTCTGGCGAAGTGCAGACGCCTAAAGATTTTAAAGGTTATGTAGCCTTTGAGTGGAATAATCATTTTATCGAAGACGTGAACGTGTACGAATATCGTGCGCCAACGTTTCAAGTGGGTTTAGAGGTTACTTCTGAAGGCAAACCCCTAACAGAACCAATCACCTTCTGTGTGCGTGCGATAGATTTAAGTGGCGTGCCCTTGTCTGGCGCAACGGTCAAGTGGCAGGTTAACGCTGGTTTTGAAGCAAAAGGCGAAGGCATCTTAAATCACGCAGGCGAATACGAAGTTCAAGTGCACGTGCCAGAAGAGGTCTTGAAGAAAAAGCCCAATTTAATCGTAGACCTTACCGCAACGATAGTTGCTCTAAATGGTGAAACGGAAACGACGCATGAAGTCTTTTTCTTGCCGTATCATGGTTACACCGTTTCGTTGGAAATTTTTAAGGACAATTGGCTCTTTGAAAATAAACCGTTTCAAGTGGAAGTGGTGTGCGAACCCGAGCACAATGCAAAAGGCGAAATTCGGATTTATAAAGGAGCAGAAGCCGACCACTTAAAGGAGAATGCCAAGCCCTTTAAAGTCATTCCCTTTGAAAAACCTGGGAAAATAGAGATGGCATTGCCAGCAGGGATTTATAGATTCAAGATCGCTGTGGGTGAGGTGAAAGATGACATCGATGAACTCGTCTATGTTTTACCCCAGACGCGTAACGCAGAGTGCCTCTTATTGGAGCATGAGCATTCTGACGGTTACATCGCAATTCATTACGGTGACTGGAATCGCGTTAGCGTGGGTGAAACATTGCAGTGTTATGCCTTGTTGCGTGGGACAGGGGAAGCCTTTTGGACCATTGCTTCGCAGAAGGGACTCGCAGAGCCGAAACGCCTCACTTCGCCCCTCATTGAAATCCCCATCACTGAAGACTTGAGAAGCGGATTTTATGTGATCGCATTTGCGTTTGACCAAGGTAGATTGCGATCGGAAGAAGCGTGGATTAACGTGGATGCGTCAAGACTGCTAAAGGTTGAAGCTACGCGTTTCTCAGAAATCGCCAAGCCTGGGAGTGAACAGACATGGGAAATCACGGTTGATGACCCCACCGCAGAACTCGTCGTGACATGTTATGATCAAGCGTTGGATCGAATATACAGACACTTTTGGAGGACGCCTTCGCGGAGTTATTGGAGTGGAGGAGCCACAGAAGGACTGTTCAGTAGTATTTCTGCGTGGCTCTTTGAGAGATTACCCTCTGAAGAATATTGGGTTGAAGAATCTGAGGAATGTTGGGGTGACCCCAATGGGATTGAGCGACATAACGCCCCGCAAATGTTTGCGAAAAGACAAGTCACAGGAAGAGACATCGCGCTTGGCAAGGAAGCCATAACGGCCACAGGTGATGCGATATCATTGGCACGTCAACGAACCGATTTTAGAAAGACGGCAGTGTGGTTGCCTGAAAAGCAATTAATCGACGGTAAAGCACGGTTTACATTTACGTTGCCAGATAGTACAACCACGTGGCGACTCATGGCCTATGCCTTTACACCTGATGGGCGCACTGGGATTCTCATACGTGATTGCGTGGCGCGCCAACAGGTAATGCTGAAGCCATATTTGCCGCGCAATTTCTATGTGGGCGATGAGGTGACATTAGATGTGCGCGTGGATAATACGACAGAGAAGCGTATTGAAACCACGGTAACACTTGATGGCGCACACCCTCAAAAAGTGACAGTGCCAGCGAAGGGAAGCACGGTCGCATCGTGGACAGTGAAAGCTGAGAAGGCTGAAGCGCGGATCTTTCGTTTTGCGTGTGCGGAAGATGCCGTGGCAATCACCGTACCCGTCTTAGACAATACCCTTGAAGTGGAGGATGTTTATCCAGTAACCTTGGTTGACACGCGTCCAGCAACAGTGGATGTGGCATTACCTACGCAAGATGTCGTCCTGACAGAACAGTGGAATCATAATCCCAGTGAGGCGATTAAAGCATCGCTCAAGACGCAGTTGGCATATCCCTATGATTGCGCAGAACAAACCTTCGCCAAACTTGCCGCCGCCCTTCTTTTAGAAGCAGATGCACCCAAGGGGGATGTAGAGAAGTATCTCTCTCAATTATTGGCAATGCGAAATACGACAGATGGCATGTGGCCGTGGTTCGCAGGTGGATATGCAGATCCCAAAATTACCGCCATCATTTGCATCGGCACTGCGCGTTTACATCAACTCCAACGTGCGCCAAAGGAGTTGGTTACTGCCGTGTGTGATACGCTACAGAAAGGCAAAGAAAAACTTCCCTTTGCCGCATGGGCCTATGCCTGCGCATTATTAGAGGTTTGGCCTGCTGATGTCATCGCTGTAGATCGATTGATGAAGGCCTATACAGCTGCGACCTCCGTGCAAGAACGCAGGTTACTCACCATTGCCGCCCAACGGCTTGGCGTGGAAAACATTGCCACCCAAGGCCTTACAGAGGTGTTAACAGCGATGAACCGAAGCGAAACGTGGGGATGCTGGTGGCCACAAGAGCGCCTCTGGTGGAATTGGTGGCATGCGCCCCTTGAAAGTCATGTCTTAGGATGGGAAATTCTGAAAGGTGCCAAGCACCCCGATGCAGCGCGAGGTGCAACGCAGTGGTTATTGCAACATCGCCGTTTAAATCGTTGGGGGTCTACACGCGCCACAACAGATGCCATCTACGCACTCTTCGGCGAAGGAATTGAAGCAACACCGATGGCCACCCTTCAGCGGAGCGAATGTCTGACACCGACTGGAAAACAACTCACCTTCACACGTACAGAAGCAGGCTTTAGTTTTGGAAGTGTGCGTGCACGTTATAGGTTGCCCCTCGAAAAGGTCGCGCAGTCAGCGAACAATGATGATGCCGCATTAAAGGTTACACGCACAATTGAACCCTCCACGGCAAAGGTCGGAGACACTGTCGCAGTAACGGTCATTATCGAAGCTGCGCAACCCATGGAATACCTTCATGTACAAGTGCCTCGCCCCGCAAATGCAGAGACTGTACAGCAAACCCCACACTGGGATTGGCAATCAGGCGCTTATCATCTCCCAGGTGATGCAGGAAGAGACATCTTTATCGCCAATCTCCCCCGTGGTGTAACCACATTACGTTATCAGTGGAAGATTACACATGCAGGCGAATGTAGTGTCGCACCTGCAAGCGCAACCCTGATGTACGCACCAGATTTTGCTGCGCATACAAGTGTCTTCACCCTTTCAACAAACCCCTAAAGTATGTCACATACCAAGGTTCTCCCCAGTAAAACCGCCACTTTTCATATACATTTCACCACCCGTGGTATTCTCTCCCTTGCTTTAATTCCGAAATTATGATAGTATAGGCGCGTTGTTGGGGCATTGAATACAATGCACAATAGATAACATCGATAAAAAACATGAGGTAACCGTAATGGCAAAAGAAAAGAAGGTCGTGGATGCTCCTTTCGCCACTCCTGAAATGCTGGCACGCATTCATAAAGTTATTGGTCAATGCGAAGGCATTGAACGCATGGTCAAGTCTGGTCGCCAGATTGAAAACATCATGCTTCAAATTAGCGCAATCCGTAGCGCACTTCAGCGCCTCGGCCAGGTTCTTTTGGAAGCCCACATTGAAAGCAATGTGAAGAAAGCTGTTGAACAGGGCGAATCTGCAGAGGCCGCTTTCGAGGATATCGCACAGGCGATTGATTATTTCTGCCGCACGAAGTAATCTTAACTCATTTTACTAAAGACGCGAGCTTCTTCTTGAGGAGGCTCGCGTTCGTTTTTTAGCCTAATGTTTCATAACAAACTCCAATATTCACCAAGCCTTAAATCGTGTTTTTCAGATTGACTTTAGGGTTGAAAAATGAGAAACTATGAACTGTTGATTTAACCTATCCAATAAGGAAAATATCTATGATTAAAGAAACCTTACTGTTGGGCAGTATTTGCTGCTTTGCAACAATGAGTTTTGCAGTTGCCAGATTTGGAGATGTTCCAGCTCCAACGGGCATGGAATGGGAACAAGAACAGAACCTTTCCCTCAATAAAGAACCTGCGCGTGCGTGGGCATTTAGCTTCACGGATGTCAACGTTGCCAAGCAGATTTTGCCCGAATTTAGCACGCGTTGGCGTTCCCTCGACTCCAAGACCGCTTGGAAATTTAAGTGGAGTAAAGATCCCGCTTCGCGTCCTGTTGGATTCCAGAATCCTGATTACGATGTTTCCGGTTGGGAAACAATTGTGGTCCCTGCCAACTGGCAAGCCATGGGCGCAGACCCCGCATGCAAAAAGGGTTGGGGCACCGCACTTTACAGTAACCAACCCTATCCCTTTGCACGCGATTGGCCGCGTGTGACGACCACTCCTCCGAAGCACTACACCAACTACGAAGCGCGCAACCCGGTGGGTTGCTATCGCCGTGACTTCGAAGTGCCCGCAGATTGGAATGGCGAAGAAGTGTACATTCAGTTTGATGGTGTAGACTCCTTCTTCTACCTCTGGATTAACGGCACCTATGTTGGCTTCTCCAAGGACTCTCGCAATCCTGCTGCCTTCCGCATTACGCCTTACTTGAAGAAGGATAAGAACGTTGTGGCAGCCGAAGTCTATCGTCACAGCGATGCAGCCTACTTGGAATGCCAGGACATGACACGTCTCTCGGGTCTTTTCCGTACGGTGCAACTCTATTCCGTACCCAAGGTACACATCCGCGACTTCTTCGCAACGACCGAACCCCTTCCTGGCCAGCCCTTCAATGGTGGCCGTTGGGAAGTCGTTGTCGATGTGGAGTTGCAGAATCACTACACAGACCTCACCCCTGCTAAGGCTACGCTCACGGCGAAGATTTATGATGCCGCAGGTCAGGAAGTCGCACCCGTCACCCCCGTTGATGCACCGTGGGATGGCATTTCGACGAAGCAGATTGACATCACCGGTCAGCAACACTGGAAGACGGGCTTGTTGATGCGCTTTGATGCACCTGCTCTGTGGTCTGCAGAATGCCCCAATCTCTACACGCTCGTTTTGGAACTCCGTGATGCAAATGGCACGCTCATTGAAGCAGTGCCCGCTCAATTGGGCTTCCGCAAGGTGGAAATCGCTGCTCGCAATGGCGATACGAAGAAGCGTTTCTGGGTGAACGGCCAGAAGATTAAGTTGAAAGGCGTTAACCGTCACGAAGCCAATCCGTGGTTGGGTCACACCATTCCGCGTGAGTGGTGCGAAGAAGAAATTCGCTTGATGAAGGAAGCCAATATCAATCATGTGCGTTGCTCCCACTATCCCGCTGACCATTACTTCTATTACCTCTGCAATAAGTATGGTATCTACGTGCAGGATGAAGCCAATATCGAATCTCACGGTTACTACTACGGCAAGGAATCCCTCTCCCACCCTGTGGAATGGATGGATGCTCACGTTAGCCGCATCATGACCATGGTGGAACGCAATAAGAACCAGCCCTGTGTGGTGATGTGGTCGCTCGGTAATGAAGCAGGCCCTGGCCGCAACTTCGCTGTAGCCGAACGCACCATCAAGGCGCGCGACTTCACCCGTCCGACACACTACGAACGTAACAACGACATCGTGGATATGGGTTCTAACCAGTATCCCTCCGTCGGTTGGACGCAGTGGAAGGCCTCGCACGTTGAAGCCGACAAGCCCTTCTATATCTCTGAATACGCACACAACATGATGAATGCGCTCGGCAACTTCGCTGACTATCAGGAAGCAATTGAAAGTTCCGACGTCATCCTCGGTGGTGCAATTTGGGACTGGGTTGACCAGGCGCTCTGGTATGACTCTCCTGTCACAGGTAAGCGCATTCTCGCTTATGGTGGTGACTGGGGTGACCACCCCAACTCTGGACAGTTCGTCTGCAATGGCACTATCCTCGCAGACCACACGCCAGAACCTGGTTACTACGAAGTGGCACATGTCTACCAGAACATCAAGACCACGCTCAAAGATGGCCAGCTTGAAATCTTCAATAAGAACTACTTCCGTCCCTTGGATTACGTCACTGCAAAGTGGACGCTCTACAAGAATGGTAAGCCCACCGAAGCGACTGGCCTCATCGATGTAGCCAACATCCAGCCCATGCAGCGTGGCATTTGCCCAATCCCTGTGCGTATTCCGCGCGACATGAATGGGTATGACTTGCGCATCGAATTCGCCCTCAAGCAGGATGAATTGTTGATGAAGAAGGGTTTTGTGGTTGCTTCTGATCAGATTACCCTCCAGAAGGCTCAACCCATTCCTGCTGCAGCAGGCGCTGTCGCTGTTGAAGACAACGGCACCGAGCTCAAACTCAAGGGTGCAGACTTCTGCGCCACCTTCTCCAAGAAGGAGGCCACGTTGACGCAGTACACGCTCAAGGGTGAAGCATTGTTGCAGCAGCCTTTGAAGGTGGATGCATTCCGTTGCCCCTCCTCTAACGAAGTGCCGATGGGCAATGTTTGGTCGCAGCAGGGCTTGCGTAATTTGGTCCCTGTGAAGGGTGAAATCACCGAAGTGACCACCCAGCCTGATGGTACTGTCACCTTCGTCACCTCGACCACCGTCATGGGCGCAGCTCTTGAGCAGTTGGTTGACTTTGATAACGGCATGACCAACAAGACCTTCTTCCGTGCACTCAATGCACAGGTCTCTGAAAAGAACACGCACTTTGTGGTCAATGCCGCTTGGCGTGTCTATGCTGACGGCACCATCACCATGCAGTCGGCCATCTTGCCACGTGGTCGCGTGATTGAACTTCCTCGCCTCGGCTACTCGCTCACCTTCAAGGATAACTTGGACACCGTCTCCTACTTGGGTCGTGGTCCCTTCGAAAACTATCCGGACCGTAAGAGCGGTGCATTCCCGGCTTGCTACACCGATAGCGTTAAGAACATGGTGATTGATTACGCTCGTCCCAATGACATGGGTAATCGTGAAAACACCGTGGCGCTTAGCCTCTATCCCAATGGCAAAACCGCAATGGGTCTCACCGTCACAGCACTCAATGATGACGACTTCGCCTTCTCGGCATTGCCCTACACTGCTACCGAACTCTGCGAAGCACGTCACCCCGCAGAACTCCCTGACAGCGACAAGACCGTGCTCACCCTCCTCTGCACGAATCGTGGTCTCGGTGGCGCCAGCTGCGGCCCTGGTCCTTTGGATCGTGACATTCCGCGTTCGAACAAGCCTTACCGCTTGAATCTCGCCTTCCGTCCGACCAGTGCTGGCGAACTCTTACCCATCCGCGAAAAGGTGGTTGAGCTCGATGAAACAATGCCTCCTCCGCCCGAAACCTTCATCGCAGTGGAATGCACCTCTCAGGAACCTGGCAACGAAGGTGGCAAGGCATGCGATGGTGACCCCATGACCATCTGGCACACCCAGTACGGCGTCACGCTCGGTAAGTATCCGCACAGCGTCACCCTTGACATCAACAAGGTGCGCACCTTGAAGGGTATCACCTGCTTGGGTCGTCAAGATGGCGTGAATGGTCGCATCAAGGACTTCAAGGTTGAAGTTTCTGCCGATCGTAAGACGTGGACTGAAGTGGCAACGGGCTCGTTGAAAAACACTGGCGATGTACAGAACATTCTCTTCGCCACACCTGCGGCCAATGTCCGTTATGTCCGCTTCACGGGCTTGAACGAACAACATGGAAACGAATTCGCCTCGATGGCTGAAATCGGCATTATTGAATAAAATCAATTCCCAAACTCAAAAAGAGACGCACCAGCGTGCGTCTCTTTTTTTATACACACGCTTCCACCCTACGACGAAGCCCTGCGCCTCCTTTCATATCGGAAAGCTCCATCGCGCAACGCACTCCCCACACGCTTTCTTTTGAAGCAGCTAAACCTCTTCCTCAATAAGTCATTGAAGCGCATGACAACACTTCGCCCCCTTTAGAAAGGTTGCCCCACGCATGATGGCTTTAACATCGGCTCACCATCTCACCCATCACTCATTTGAAAGCTCCCCCTTTTATCTCCCCAAAGCCCCCTTTTTGATCTACAGTTTCAGTGAAACTCAATTTCAGTTTCACTGAAGTAAAAGAAAGGTTAAATAAATGATAAAACAAAGATAAACACGTCACTCAGCAATGCCATCGTGACGTGTTTGAGGAGTACATTAAACTTTTACAACTTAATCAAACAATTTATAAATCCACAGTCCCACTAATGGGATGATAAAGAAGGTCGTCACGATGTAGGTAATTGCCAATGCTCTGCGTTCACATGCCAATTTAGCGAGGCTGGAAGCGCAGACTAAAGGCAAACGTCTTAACATGGGAATACCATAAATCACAATCACGCCAAAGACATTGAATAGCATATGAATTAATGCAATTTGGAGCGCCATCTCTGCCCCTGTGCCCATAATTGCAGTGGCGGCTAAAAGTGCAGTAATGCAAGTGCCGATATTTGCACCCAAAGTGAATGGGAAGGCCTGCTTCAATCGCATCAAACCAGAACCAGCCAAAGGCACAATGAGTGATGTTGTTGTCGAGCTACTCTGCACTAACATCGTAATGACCATGCCACTCCCAATCGCTGCTACAGGATTCTTGCCAATCGCAGTGTGAAACACCTTTTCTGCACGGCCCGTCAACAGCATACGCAGTAACTTACCCAAGAGCAAAATGCTCGCGAAAATCAAGATTAGGCCCAAGAGCACGAAGCCGCCTTCCCCTACCCAATGTGGTCCAGGAATCATTTGGAAACCTGTATGAAGCGTATCCACCACGGGTTTCGTGATCGCACCAATGAAGTTGAAGCTGCCCATATCCACGCCACCAGCACCGTAGAATAGCGAGGTCAATCCAAACGACACCTTTTCTAAAACTCCAAACATCATTTCGAGCGGCAGGAAAATCAAAACGGCAAAGATATTGAAAAAGTCATGAATGGTCGCCGCCGCAAATGCACGCCGGAATTCACGTCGATGTCCAATATGGCCTAATGACACCAAGGTATTCGTTACAGAGGTGCCAATATTCGCACCCATCACCATTGGAATGGCGGTGGCGATAGGCAATCCTGCTGCGCAAAGCGCCACGATAATGGAGGTGGTGGTCGAACTACTCTGAATAATGGCCGTTGCCAAAAGCCCCATCATAAGCCCCATAAAGGGATTGGTCGCGAATGCAAACAAATCTTTAGCGGCATTCGCACCACCAAACAGTCCGTTAAATCCATCGCCCAAGGCTGAAACGGCCACGAGGAGTAAGTACACGAAAAAAATCGCACTCGCCCAAGCCAATGCGGGACGTTGCGAAAGTGTGGTAAAGCAACGTGTAATGAATCCAGGTTTGTGTTCCTGCGCCTCAGGGCGAGGTAAGTTCTCGGGAAGTTTCGCCCCACGCAAAGCTTCTTCTAACGCTTGAACCGTTGAAAGCAACCCTTCCTTTAAACCATCCAAGGCTTCTGCACGATAGGAATTCTCTGGATTAACCACCAAATTAATCAATTCGTCTTCCAACTTTGAGCGTTCTGCAAGAAGCACCTTCAATCGTTTTGAAAGTTCGTCAGACGAAAGCGAAGACTCTTGTTTTAACGCTTTAATCTCATCACGCAGTTGAAGAAGTCGGTGTTCTAATGTGAACTGTCTATCATTCATACTTTTATTC
>JAEIGA010014427.1_pt1 | contig 12026 bp, 10 predicted proteins | sample 9270691 | NCBI WGS metagenome assembly JAEIGA01 (sample SAMN17057246, study PRJNA624740) | gut metagenome | biome: biome; isolation source: fecal sample | host: Bos grunniens | place: China: Xizang | collected 2019
CAACCAAACGGTTAAGTTTGGCACAAACGTCTTTACCGGCGCTGGATATATGAAAAAAGGCAGTTTTGTGACACCCGTTATTTACGTAAAGGATAAGTGGGTGGATAATTGGAGCGTGGACGACGATTTTAAGACGGCGTCTTACGTGGATATTTATAAGCAAGCGTTTGCAAAAACGGAGTATGCGAATATCGAAATTAAGGCGATTGATTCGACTGCGCCTACTTTGACGATAAACGGCGGGGTTGAGCTTTCAAAAAGCGCTACGCCGAATATCAATGCGTTTGATTTATTGGCGTTTTTACAAACGAACGGCGTATATACGGTTAGCGACGATATCTCGCTTGCAAAAGACTGCGTAGTGTATATTGGGGGCGTTGTTAACACTTCGGCGGGTGGCACGGTTGTCAACGGCGTAAACGGTAAGTATAATTTAAGTACGGTGGCTACCTATCAAGCGCTTCTCGTAGCGGAAGACGAGTTTGGTAATATTGCCGAACAAGTGCTTACCATCGTTGTAAAAAGCTAAGGACAAAACAGACAATAATATCCCAAAACGCCGTAACGCAAACGGGCGGAACGGCGTGAAAGGATAGAGGAGGAACATTCAACAGTGAATAAGTTTTTTAAGAGAATTTTGGTGTTGGCGACGGTTGCGGTGATTGCGTTGGCAATGGGCATTTTCGCGTCGTGCACTTACGGGCTTAACCAAGAGGAAAAGCGTAGAAAAGAAGGGTATAACTGTTGCGTTACCTACGACGCAAACGGCGGTACGTACGGCAGTAACTCTTTGGTTACTTACGCGCTCGTAAAGGAAAACTCGCTTGCGCCTGCGCCCGGGTACGTGGACAATAACACGCAAATTAAAGTGCCGACTAGACGAACCTATCAATTAATAAACGAAACGAAACCAAAATCGAATGCTACGCAAGAACAAAAGAACGCGGCGGCAATCGCTTCGAAATCTTGGTTCCAAGCAAAAACGGACGAAAACGGTAAGGTAATTTACGAGGGCGAGGGCGAAAACAAAACGCCCGTATTGCTCACGGGAGAGCCTTGGAATTTTGCGAAGGATAAGGTTACGGGAGATATTACCTTGGTTGCGAAATGGACGAAGGTGTATAATTTTGTCCTTTGCTTGACGGAAGAAGTAGAGCAAGACGGACAAACGGTTACTACGGAAAAAGAAATTAGAACGTATAAGGTAAATCCCGGCGATACCATCTCGGATAAGTTGTACGAGAAAAAGGACGGAGAACTGTTCCGTCGTCCCGACTACGTTAACGAGGGGTTAAGACAACAGGCAAAGGGCGAAAAGTTTACCATCCTTGATTTCTATATGAACGCAGGCTTAACCGAGCAAATGTCGATGGATTTAGTGCATCCCGGTACGCATACGGAAGAGGTTATTGTTATCGACCCCGAAACGAACGAGGAAGTAACGCAAACGGTTGAAACCAACGACGTAAAAATTTACGTGAAGTATATTAAGGGCGCGTTTGACCTTATTTCGTCTAAAACTATCAAACCTTTGACGAGTATAAGCAACTGGTATTTGGTGGAAGACGTGGATTTGACGGGGCAAACCTGGGACGCGCAACAAGAATTTAAAGGCACGATTTACGGAAACGGCTATGCGTTGAAAAATTTGACGGTACGCTCGTTTGCGGAGAAAATAGCCAACGGAAAAGCACACAGTATTTTTGGGAAAGTGAGCGGGTTGGTTAAAGACCTTTCTTTTGAAAACGTGACGTTAAATATTGATACCGAATTTGATACGGCAGTACAAGGTGCGCAACACGTTGCTTTCTTGGCGTATGAGGTTATGCCCAGCGGTAAGTTTGAAAACGTAACCGTAAAGGATTGCCGAATCTTACGGAAATCGGATAGTATTTACAATATATTTATCAACTACGACGCGCCTTGTCACGCTTTGTATTATAATGCGCCTACTACTACGCAAAGCGTAACGATAGTACAAACGGGTGTGGATAATCCCACGGCGGTTAAGGTAGAAATTGAAACGGAATAAAAACAAAAAAGGAGAAATATAAAATGAAAAAGAAGGCTTGTAAATTCTTCGGTAGCAAAAAATTTACTTCTATCGTAAGTTTTTTGTTAGTGGCGTCGTGTGTAACGCCCGTATTTGCCGGCTGTAAAAAGAACGGTGGCCCTAGCGGGAGCGGTGGTAAGAATTTCGACAACGAAAGAGACGCGCTTGTGTTTAGCTCGGGCGAATTCGACGGGGTATTTAGCCCTTTCTTCGCAACCTCGGCTTACGACACGGGTGTCGTTGGACAAACGCAAATTAGTATGCTTTCGTCGGACGATACGGGTAACGTAGTTGTATACGGCAAGGACGAGCCCGTTGTAACGCTTGATTATAGCGAAATTATGTACGATAGCAACGGACAAAAAACGGAGACGGGTGACGAGGACGGCACTACCGTTTATCAAATGGTTTTGAAAAAGGATATCCTTTTCTCGGACGGTCAACCCTTGACGGCGCACGACGTACTGTTTAATATGTACGTATATCTCGACCCCGCGTATACGGGTTCTTCGACGATGTATTCTACCGATATCGTAGGTTTGCGTAACTATCAAATGCAACAAGAGGGTGATATTTCCGAGGGTGCAGTAGCAGCGCAGGAATACACGTTTGCGAATCTTGCAAAACAACGTATGAGAGCGATTATCGCGTACGTAAAAGATGAAAGCAATAAAAACTCGTTGATGGCGAACTATACCAATCTTTGCACGGCACAGCAAATCAACAGAACGTATGACGCTACGGCGGTTGAAAAGGATATCGAAACGATTAAATCGTACTGGGTAGAAGAAATTACGAGCGACTGGAACGCGGCGTCTTCCGACCTTGCGTCTATGCAAACGGAATATCCGTTTACCCAACCTTGGCAATTATATTTCTATAACGAAGGTTTGGTTTCGCGTAAGTCGGTAACGACGGCAGGCGTTACCACCTATCCTAAGGACGACAACGGTAAGTATATTATCGAATGGCAACAATACGGTTACGACCCTAACGCTAGCTATACCAAAGAGCAAGCGATTGAAGAAGTAAAGAACGCATATCTCACGGACGACGAGTTCGTTGCGGATATTCTCGGCGGTTGGGCTACTTCGGGTACGATTGCAACCTTGTTTGCGGCGGAAGATAAAGAACTTTATTACGATGCACGTAAGCAAAACGGACAACTCCTTATAAAGAATATCGAGGGTATTAAAATTAAGTCTGCAAAGGATTTCAATGGTACGAAGAAATATCCCGAAGAGAATTATAACGAGTACGAAATGCTTGAAATTACCATCAACGGCGTTGACCCTAAGGCTAAGTGGAACTTTGCATTCTCCGTTTCGCCTATGCATTATTATTCGACGAGCGAGTTGACGGCGGCGGCGCTTTCCGACACCGATTACGATAGCGATTTTGGTGTAAAATACAGTAGCGTTGAGTTTATGAACTCGTTAAAGCGTAGAAACAAAGTGCCTATGGGCGCGGGTATCTACAAGGCTTCGACGATGAACGACTACGTTTACGATTGGAGCAACGACGCGGAAAGCTTTGATAAACTTGCGGACGGATTTTTAAGCAACAACGTTTGCTACTTTATCCGCAATGAAAACTTCGTGACGACGGGCGGAAACACCAAAGCCGTATATAACGCGAAGATTAAGCACGTTCAATACAAGGTAGTCAACTCTGCAAATACGATGACGGCGTTGCAAAGCGGTGCGATTCACTACGCCGACCCTTCGGCTACGACGGATAACATTAGCATTATCGACGACCATCAAGATTTGAACAGAATTATGACCAAGACGGCTGGTTACGGTTATATTGGTATCAACGCAAAATTCGTGCCGAATATCAACGTTCGTCGTGCGATTATGTCCGCAATGGATATTTCGCTTGTACAAAACTATTATCCCGGTAACTTGTCCGAACCTATCTATCGTGCGTTCTCCAAGGTTTCTTGGGTATACGACGAGTTTGAAGACGACGGTATCGAGGCTTGGGACCCCGTAAGCAAGGACGGAAAAACGGACGAACAGTACTACCCGTATTACGACACCGAAGCAAAGGTAAAACAAACGATAAGAGATTACCTTGAAGCCGGCAGTTGCCAGTATAGAGGCGGTAAGTGGTACGATAGCGATACGAACGGTGGTAAAGTTTTGAAATATACCTTTACCGTTGCGGGCGATACTACCGACCACCCTGCGTATAAAACGTTCTTGAAGGCGCGCGATATTCTTAACGAAATGGGTATGGAAATTGAAGTTATCCCCGATTCGAGAGCATTGTTTAAGCTTGCAAGTGGTAACTTGGCGATTTGGGCGGCTGCGTGGTCTGCTTCGCTCGACCCCGATATGTATCAAGTATATCACAAGAACAGTAAGGCAACCTCTATCTTAAACTGGGGTTACGACCACATTAAGACGGACGGTACTTCGGAAGAAAAAGCGCTTGTTGACAGCATTAGCGAGTTAATCGACCAAGGCCGTGAAACGATTGTTGCTTCCGAGCGTGCAAGACTTTACCGTTTGGCGTCCGATTACGTTATGGATCTTGCGGTAGAACTTCCCGTATATCAAAGAAGCGATATGAACGTTTATAACAACAAGGTGCTTGACGTAGCTACCTTTAAGAAGAATCCTACGCCGTTTGCAGGACCTTTAAGCGAAATGTGGAAGGTTAGCTTTCTTCAAGGCTAAATGAGGAAAAATGCGGAGGGTTAGATTTTACCCTAACCCTTCGCAAATAAATCAGAAATTTGAATTTTTAAGCGCGGTTATATAAACCTACTTAGAAGTATCAAGGTGAACTATGTTTAAATATATTACGAAAAGAATTTTATTATCCATCCTTATCATTTTCGGCGTATCGCTTTTGATGTACGCTTTATTGAGAATGATGCCGGGCGACTACGTAGAGCAAAAGTTTACGTTAAACCCTAATCGCGAAATCAGCCCCGAGCGTATTACCGCGATGAAAGAGTTGTACGGCTTGAACGACTCGGTTATCGTAGGGTATTTCAAGTGGCTTGGCAAGGCGTTGACGGGGGACTTCGGTATGTCGTTCCAGTTTGACGCGCCCGTTATGGAAGTTATCGGCGATAATATGTGGATATCCTTCCTTTTAACGCTTATCGCATTGATTATTTATTACCCGTTGGGTATATTGTTAGGCGTGAGAGCCGCGGTAAAACAGTATAGTATTTTCGACTATACGACGACGATAATTACCATGCTTGGTATTTCCTTGCCATCCTTCTTCTTCTCGGCAATTCTTATCAAAACTTTTGCGTTTGATTTGGGTTGGTTTGATACGAGTTTGGGTTTGGTAAGTAGCGGTATGTTAAACGCGACTTCGTGGCAGTTGTTCTGGGATAAGGCGTGGCATTTGGTATTGCCGATGATAACGGTAGTTATCTTAAGTATCGGTGGATTGATGCGGTACACGCGTACGAATATGCTGGAAGTATTGACGGCGGACTATATCCGTACCGCGAGAGCGAAAGGTGCGTCCGAAATGACGGTTGTGTATAAGCACGCATTTAAAAATACCATGATTCCGCTCGTTACGATGTTGGCGGGTTTATTGCCCGGGTTGTTTGGCGGTTCTATGATTATCGAACAGGTTTTCGCGATTCCCGGTATCGGTTTAAAAGCGTATCAAGCTTTGAATGCAGGCGATATCCCGTTCGTTATGGGTTATAATATGTTCCTTGCCGTTTTGACGGTTTTGGGTATGTTGTTGACGGATATTATGTACGCGGTAGTTGACCCGCGCGTTAAACTTAAATAAGGAGGCGGAAAAAAATGAACGAAGAAAAAGTAGAAGTAGTACAAGAAGAAACCGCTCCCGAAACGGTAGAAACCCAAACGGAGCAGGAAGGATTTTTGGCGGATAGCGTCAAATCGTTAAGCCCTACGCGTTTGGTTATCAAGCGGTTTTTCCGCTCGAAACTGTCTATCGTCGGGTTGGTTTTGATAATCAGTTTGTTTTTATTCTCTTTTATCGGACCGTTGTTTTCGCCGTACGGAGAAACGGAAATCGATTACGATACCGACCGTATGAACGTCGTCGTAACGGAATTTACCTATTCCGTACCCGTAGAGGGAATGTTTGACGAGAACGGCGACCAGGTTTACGAAACGTATACCGTTTACCAAATGGATAAGACGCAAAAGAAAGTAGACGACCACGCATTGCCTTCCGCGGAGCACTGGTTGGGTACGGACGCCGAAGGTATGGACGTATTGACGAGAATTATGTACGGTGGTAGAATTTCGCTTACCATTAGTTTTATCGTCGTATTTATGGAAGTTATCTTGGGCGTTATCCTAGGCGGAATTGCGGGGTATTTCGGTAAGTGGGTAGATACGCTGATAATGCGTATCGTGGATATATTTAACTGTTTGCCTACTTTGCCGTTGATGTTGATTATCGGTGCAATTCTCGATTCGCTTGGGATTAAGGCTAGCGTTAGAATTTACTATATGATGGCGTTTTTAACCTTCTTTGGTTGGACGGGCATTGCGAGAATCGTACGCGGACAAATTCTTTCTTTGCGTGAACAGGAATTTATGGTTTCCGCTACGGCGCGTGGTCTTTCGACGAAGAGAAAGATTTTTCGCCATTTAATACCCAACGTAATGCCTCAGCTTATCGTTTCGATGACCTTGGGCTTAGGTAGCGTTATTTTGTCGGAGGCAACGCTTTCGTATTTGAATTTGGGTGTGCCCAAGCCTTACGCGGCGTGGGGCGGTATGATTGGCGATATTAAAGACCCGATTATTTTGCAAAACTATCCGAATTTGTGGATTCCCGCGGGGCTTTGTATCGTGTTGGCCGTGCTTGCCTTTAACTTTGTCGGCGACGGCTTGCGCGACGCGTTCGACCCTAAATCTAAGAAGTAAATTGATAAAAAACAATCGGTTATTGGTGTAAATTATGTTATTTAAGAAAAATAGTTCTACGCAAAAAGAAAAATCGCATTATTTAAGCGCAAAGGAATCGCGTGAAATTGCAAAACAAAACGCGCGTACTATCCGTGCGCTTGAAAAAAGGAAAAAGAGAGTTGCGTCCGAGGAAGAGTATACGACGCAAATGCGCGACGAAAAAAATATCGTGGAGTTTGACAACTTACATACCTATTTCTTCGGCGACGCGGGTGTTGTAAAAGCGGTAGACGGGGTATCGTTTGATATCCCTAAAGGCGCAACGGTGGGCGTCGTTGGCGAATCGGGTTGCGGTAAATCGGTTACGAGTTTATCGTTGATGCAGTTGGTTCAAGGACCGAGAGGGCAAATCGTAGAGGGCAGTATTCGTTTTAATATGGGCGATAAGGCGTTTGATATTGCGAAAATTCCCCTTGCCGATATGCGTAAAATCAGAGGCGAAGAAATCGCAATGATTTTCCAAGAACCTATGACTTCGCTTAATCCCGTTTTCAAAATTGGCTATCAAATGGACGAAATGGTACTTTTGCATACGCCTAATTGCAGTAAAGAACAAGCCAAGGCGCGCAGTCTTGAAATGCTTGAACTTGTGGGCATTGCCGCACCCGAGCGTGTGTACGGATGTTATCCGCACGAGCTTTCGGGCGGTATGCGTCAACGTGTAATGATAGCGATTGCGCTTTCGTGCAACCCGCGTTTGATTATCGCGGACGAGCCGACGACGGCGCTTGACGTTACCATTCAGGCGCAAATTTTGGATTTGTTGCGCGATATAAAAGATAAAATCGACGGTTCGATTATGTTGATTACGCACGATTTGGGCGTTATTGCGGAAATGGCGGATTACGTAGTTGTTATGTACGCGGGACGCGTTATCGAACGGGGTACGACGAAGGAGATTTTCGAGAATCCTTTGCACCCGTATACTATTGGTTTGCAAAAGAGTAAGCCCGTCGTTAGACGTAAGGTAGAACGGTTGTACAATATCCCCGGACAAGTGCCGAATCCTATTGATATGCCTAATTATTGCTACTTTAAAGACCGTTGTCATAAGTGCATAGGTAAATGTAACGGCGAGTATCCCAAGTTTATTCAAGTTTCGCCCACGCATAGCGTAGCTTGTTATTTGTACGAGCAAGCAAAGGAGGAAGAAAAGAATGTCTAATTCCGAAGAAACGAAAGTAGTAGAAGAAATGGGTTGCGAATGTAGCGCAGAGGAAATAATGCAAGACGTGAGCAATTCCGACGCGATTGTAGTGGTTAAAAACCTTAAAAAATATTTCCCCGTAGAAACGGACTTTTTTGGTAGACCTACCAAATATTTGAAGGCGGTGGACGACGTTAGCTTTGAAATTAAAGAAGGCACGACGCTTGGTATCGTTGGCGAATCGGGTTGCGGTAAAACGACGCTTGGTCGTACGATTTTGCGTTTGCATCCCGCAACTTCGGGCGAAATTTACTTTGAGGGCAAGGATATCAATTCGCTTAGCAACAAGGAATTAAACGCGTTGCGTCCCTATATGCAAATTATCTTCCAAGACCCGTATTCGAGTTTATCTCCTCGTATGCCCATAGGTGAAATTATCGGTGAGGCGGTATTAGAACATAAAATCGTCGATAAAAAAGATTTGAAAAAGTACGTTTTGGATATAATGAAAAAGTGCGGTTTGCCTCACCATTATTACGAGAGATACCCGCACGAGTTTTCGGGTGGACAGCGCCAGCGTATTTGTATCGCAACCGCGCTTGCGTTAAATCCTAAGTTTGTCGTTTGCGACGAACCCGTATCCGCGTTGGACGTATCTATTCAAGCCCAAATTATCAATCTTTTACGCGATTTGCAAAAGGAATTGGGTTTAACCTATATCTTCATTTCGCACGACTTATCCGTCGTGGAACATATTTCCGATTATATCGGGGTTATGTATTTGGGTAGTATGGTAGAATACGGCTCGACGCAAGATATTTTTGATAATCCGATGCATCCGTATACCGAAGCGCTGTTTTCGGCCGTTCCCGTTCCCGACCCCAACGTAAAGATGAACCGTATTATTTTAAGCGGGGATATTCCTAGCCCTATCAACGCTCCGTCGGGTTGTAAGTTCCATACCCGTTGTGGACGTTGTATGGAAATTTGTAAGACGGTTGCGCCTAAGTTTAAGGATTACGGCAACGGACATAAGGTTGCGTGCCATTTGTATCCCCAAGAAGACTAAAAAAGAGGTAAGTAATGCCGTCTAAAAAAGAAAAAAAAGTAAAGGAAAAATTTGTCGACGACGGCCGTGTTATTGCGGATATGGATAGCGAATATATCACGGGCTATAAGTCGAAAAAAAGCAGGGAAAATAGACAAGCTATTCGCGAGGCGAATTTGACGCGAAAAGAACGCTGGGCTATCTATAAAGCGGCGTTGGGTGCGGTGATGCCCGTGTTTTGTTTGTTTTTGCTTTCGCTAGTTATCGTTATTTTTTGCCTGTACTTGTTTTGGATGCATTAAATAAAATTAAAATAAAAAACGTTCTTTCCCCAAATAAACGCAAACGCGTTTGTTTGGGGTTTTGCTTTGTGTGGAAAAATTTCACAAAAATTTTTTCAAAAAATAGTTGACAAACGTATACTATGTGTAGTATAGTATTATATGAAAGGAGGTATACCGCAAATGGATATTCAGTTAAAGCGCGGATTGTTAGACGTGTGTGTATTGGCGGCGATAAAGGACCACGATTCGTACGGGTATCAAATTATAAAGGATACCAAATCGTACGTAGAAATATCCGAATCGACGCTTTATCCTATTTTGCGACGATTAGAGTCGGCGAAGCTGTTGACGGTACGAAACGCCGAATACAACGGGAGACTTCGAAAATACTATCGAATTACGCCCTTGGGGCTTGCGCGCTTGGAGTCGTTTAAGAGCGAATGGCGGGAAATCGTTGCGATTTATAAATTTATATTAAACGAGGTGTAAGAAGATGACGAAAATGCAGTTTTTATCAGAATTACAATATAGGTTAAGGGGCTTGCCTGATGAGGAAATTCAGGAGTCGCTTGATTATTATGCGGAAATGATTGATGAGCATATCGAGGAGGGAACGTACGAGGAATACGCCGTTGCCATAATAGGTTCGCCACAACAAGTAGCCGAAAAAATTATAAGCGAGGCCTCGTTGATTTCCATTATCAAAGGACGCGCGAAAAACAAGCAGTTAGGCGCGTGGGGCTGGGTGTTGATTATTTTAGGTTCGCCGATATGGCTTGCGTTGCTTGTTTCAGCGGTAGCCGTCGTTATCTCGGTATACGCGGTGTTTTGGAGCATATGGATTAGTATTTTTGCGTCGGCGATTGCCATTTGCGCTAGCTCGCTTGGCGGAGTTGCGTTAGCCGTTATTTCCTTTTGGCAAGCGAACAGCGGAGCGGGTATCGTTTATATCGGCGCGACGTTGGCGCTTTTGGGAATTGGCGTTTTGGCGTTTTGCGGGTGCGGATATTTATTAAAGGCTATCTTGTGGATTAGTAAAAAGACTTGGCGTTTTATCAAGTCGTGCTTTGTGAAAAAGGAGGGCTAAACAATGAATAAGACGAAAAAAATAGTGCTTATAATCGCCTGTGTATTGCTGGGTATTGGCTTGGTAGTAGGGTGCGTAGGGCTTTGCTCGCTGGGGTTTGATTTTAGAAAGTTGGAAACCTATAAATTGCAAACGCGCGTGTACGAATTTGAGGAGGATTTTACTTCGCTCCATTTGGATATGCGGACTGCGGACTTGACTTTATTGCCCGCGCAGGATAATAAAACGAAAGTGGTGTGCGAAGAAAAAGAAAATCAACCGCATAGCGTTTTGGTAAAGGACGGTGCGTTGACGATAGAGGTAGAAGACAACCGTAAATGGTACGAGTATATCGGGTTTAATTTTGGCAAACAAACGGTAACGGTGTATTTGCCGAAAAGCGAATACGCGAAAATTACGGTGGACGTCAATACGGGCGACGTTCATATTCCCAAAGAATTTTTATTTAATCAAGCGAAGATAACGAGCAATACGGGCGACGTGGTTTGGTCGGCGGGCGTTAGCGAGGGTTTGGCTATCGAGACGGACACGGGCGAGATAGAGGTAGGTTCTCTTACGAGCGAGGCGTCGTTGGAGCTTAAATCGGATACGGGCGATATGGAGATTTTCGATATCACCTGTAAAACGCTGACAATAGAAACGAACACGGGCGATTTGGAGTTAGACCGCGTAATTATCGCGAACGCGCTGACAATAGAAACGGACACGGGTGAAGTGGAAATAAACGATTCGGATGCGGGAACGGTGAAAGTCGTGACGGATACGGGCGACGTTTCGGGTGTTTGGTTAAGCGATAAAATCTTTATCACGCAAACGCATACGGGCGACGTGGACGTTCCTAAAACGACGAGTGGGGGCGTTTGCGAGGTGCATACCGATACGGGGGACATTTGGTTTAGGATAAAATAATAACGAAAAAATAAAGTTCCGCTTAACAGGGCGGGGCTTTTACTTTGTGAAAAATTTCAAAAAATATATTCGAGAGCTTTACCTTAGTGAAAATTTATGATATAATAGATAGAGTAAAATGAATAAAAAGGAGCGCCTTTTTATGAAAAAGAAAGAGAAAAAATGGGTACGGTTTCGACATCGCGTCGTTAGAAATATCGCTTACGCGGTGATTGGGACGTACGTGAAATTGAAATACCGCGTCAAAATAAATAAGTTTAAAAACAAAGAAAAACGGCAATTTCTCGTCGTAATGAATCACCAAACGGCGGTGGACCAATTTTTAGTGGGGATGGCGTTTAAAGGTCCTATTTATTACGTGACTAGCGAGGATTTGTTTTCAAACGGTTGGGTATCGAAGCTTTTAAGATGGGCGGTTGCGCCTATCCCTATTAAAAAGCAAGCGACGGATACGCGCGCGGTGTTAAACTGTATGCGGGTTGCCAAAGAGGGCGGTACGATAGCGTTGTTCCCCGAGGGAAACCGCACGTATAGCGGAAAAACGGAATACATAAAACCCGC
>JAEIGA010014428.1_pt1 | contig 12026 bp, 13 predicted proteins | sample 9270691 | NCBI WGS metagenome assembly JAEIGA01 (sample SAMN17057246, study PRJNA624740) | gut metagenome | biome: biome; isolation source: fecal sample | host: Bos grunniens | place: China: Xizang | collected 2019
ATAAATAGCAGCTAATTCTTGAGGACTATCCACCCTATAATCCACACCAAACCCACTATGACGCGTGTAAAAAGCAGGCAACTCTTCTGTTTGATACCCAATAACAGGTACACCTTTGGTCTCTAAATACTCTAAGGTGAGCCCCAAATCCAGTATGGACTTCGCACCTGCGCAGATAACCATCACATTCGTTTGCGCCAACTCCTCCAAGTCAGCCGATATGTCAAAACTCTCTGTTGCACCACGATGTACACCTCCTATACCGCCTGTCGCAAAGATAGAAATACCCGCCATAGAGGCAATCATCATCGTCGTCGTCACAGTCGTAGCCCCGTCCGCGCCGCGCGCTAATAAAACAGGCAAGTCTCGTCGTGATGCTTTGGTGATGGCACTACCTTGTTTACCAAGGTATTCAATCTCTTCTTTGCTACAACCCGCTTTCAGCTTCCCTCCAATAACGGCAATCGTAGCAGGAATGGCCCCATTTTCACGAATGGTTTGCTCCACTTTGAGAGCCGTTTCTACATTTTGTGGATAGGGCATACCATGACTGATAATCGTGGACTCTAACGCCACGATAGGCATACCCTTATCAAGTGCCTCTTGAACCTCAGGAGATATGGATAGATAATCGTTTATCGAATTCATAGTAATATATTTGCAATATCTGGATTTACAGCCTTAGGACTCAATAAGGTGGCTCTTGCAGCCATCAGTCCATATTGTGCTGTCTGTGGGAAGGTAATACCCTTGGCATGCGCATATACCACGCCCGCCAAGAATGCATCGCCTGCGCCCGTGGTGTTGATAATCTCACCAGGCAATGCAGGAAATAACCATTCTTCTGCCGCATTACGGCAATACACTCCTTTCCCACTCAATGTGATATACACATGCGCTACACCCATATTGAGTAATGCCTGTGCCGCTTCCGCGTAAGTGTTGCATCCCGTAACAGCCAATGCTTCTTTCAGATTTAACTTCAGCGTATGCAAAAAGGGTAGTTTGCTCTTACGCAATGCATTCACTATACGATGAGCCTTCGTACTACTCACACCATCCATAAAGAGTGGGGCAGTGCTTTGTTCCATCAGGTAACGAATAGCGTCTTCGCCTATATTACTATCCGCAATGATATATTCGGATAGATTAATCTCACCTATTCGCTGTGCTAACCATTCGGGACTAATCATGCGCATACAATCTGTGTCTGCTACGCCAGCAATCATCTCACCACCATGGTTGTTAATACATACATATAAACCCGAACGGAGAGATGACGCACGCTCAGATAAATGTACATCTATACCCTCTTGACGACAGTAATCATATAATAACCCACCAAACAAATCTCCCCCAAAAATCGTAAGCAATTGTACGCGCGTACCTAATAAAGAGAGATTATGAGCTATATTACGCGCCACACCGCCATACCCCACTTCTATATGCCCAGGATTGGAGTCCGCAGCAATAAAAGTGTCATGTAGCGTGGCAGATAAATCCACATTTGCACCCCCAATAATGCTAATAAGTGTATTCATCAATGTATTTCTATCTTAGAAATATTTTATCTCCTCGCCTAAAATAGAACTGAGTAGATTATTGGCTAAACGACTGGCGCCAAAGCGGAAGGATTGGTTGTTGAGCCATTCATTACCCAATATCTGCTTTACCAATGTGTAGTGCTGTACCGCCTCCTCTGTAGTGGCCACACCACCAGCAGGTTTATAGCAAACCTTAACACCTGTAGCCTCTTTCCATGCTTTAATAGCATTACACATCACGAAAGTAGCGAATGGCGTAGCATTGACAGCAATCTTACCCGTAGAAGTCTTGATAAAATCAGCGCCAGCCGCCATAGACAAGATAGATGCCTTCCATATATTCTCTGCTGTCTGCAAAGCGCCTGTCTCTAAAATAACCTTGAGGTGTGCATCGCCAATAGCTGCTTTGATCTCAGAAATCTCATCATATACCTCTTGGTAATTGCCTTCAAGGAATTTACCTATGGAAATCACGATATCCACTTCCGTTGCACCAGATTGGACTGCCATCGCGCTCTCCGCCACTTTAACCTCTATAAATGTCTGACTGGCAGGAAAACCAGCTGCAACAGATGCAATGCCAATCGGTTCTGTTAACACCGATTTGGCGGTCTCTACCAATGCGGGATAAACACACATCGCCGCAACATTAGGTATGGTAGGGAATTGAGCAGGAAACTCATTCACTTTCTTTGCCATACCCGCCACTTTGGCTGTCGTGTCCTCGCCATTAAGTGTTGTAAGGTCTATCTGGTGAAGGCATTGTTTCCAGACTTCCACTGTGTTATTCTCAGCAAAATGATTTTCTAAGATAGCATTCACTTGTGCTTGTACTTGCTCATCCGTCCATGGACATGGATACTGAGCGAAGAGTTGTTCAAACTTATTCATGGTCTATTATTTAGTGTTCAATTAATTAATGTCGTTGGTATTAATAGTAGGGTCATCTTGTAGGCGACCTATGATAGTCTCGTTTCCGCGCACATGCTCGCCTACTTGCACAAACATTTCTGTGTTAAGCGGCAGGTACATATCTACACGAGAACCTAATTTGATAAATCCTAAATGCGTGTTGCGGTGCGCTTGGTGACCCACTTTGGCATAAGTCACTATACGCCGTGCCATAGCGCCAGCTATCTGACGCACAGCAATCTGCACCTTAGAAGGAGTTTCTATCACCACCAAGGAACGCTCATTCTCAGTCGACGATTTAGGTAACCATGCCCCTTTATGACTTCCCTTCTGGTGCTCAGATACTAATATATTTCCCTCAATAGGATACCAGTTTGCATGCACATTGAATGGCGACATGAAAATAGAAACTTGTAGTTTTTTCTCATGAAAATACTCATTCTCTTGCGTCGGCTCAATCACCACTACACGCCCATCAGCTGGTGAGATAATGAAATTAGGGTCATCTATCTCTAAAATACGCACAGGGTTGCGGAAGAAATAAGTGACAAAAATAAGTAATGTGGCTGTAATAACTAATGTAATCCCAAATATCCAGTGTGAGAAATACATATACACAGGAATGTTAATCAGGAATAATAGAAAGACAAGTCCAATAATGGAGTTACGCCCTTCACGATGAATACGAGGTCTTTTCATATTAGTTTTTAACTTTTAACTTTTGACTTTTAACTCATTAACTCATTAACTCTTTACTGCCACGCAGCATATGGGAATTGGGCAAGCATCTCTGCCGCTTGATCTAATCCTTGCTGCAGTTTATTGCCAATCATCATCTTGAACATCATGGGAATATTTGCTTTCAAGGTTAATTTGATGCGTGTGTCATTCTCCGATAATTGCTTTAACTGCACCCAAAAATTGGCGTCCATCGGAATGCCTTCCAATCCAAACTTAATCGTGTCATTCTCAATGCGATCTACGATACCGATGGTTATTTTCTGACCCAATCCGTCCACTTTGATGCGAATCTGATCCTCGCTTATCTCCATCTCTTGTATCTTATCCTTTGGAATCAAATCCTTCACTCGCTCTACATTCTTTAAATTGCTGAATACACGATAAATCTGCTCAGCAGAAGCAGTAGAGGACACTATTTTGCTTTCATATTTAGTATCTGACATGATAATGTAAATTAAATAAGTCCATTTGGCGCTGCAAAGGTATAAAATATTTTGCAAATACGCAAGTATTTAATTTTTTTGTAGTCTTTTTTGATATTTTTCTATTTGCAAAGAAGTGATTCGAATGCGTTTTTCTAACTCCTTGATGTCGCTAATCAGTATGGCCAAGTGATACGATTGTAGCAATGCTTTTTTGTCTCTATCATTCAGGTAAAAGACAGTACCGCTTTGCGTCTCGCTCGCATATCGAACGCGTATTCGCTCATCTGCATACGCATCAATAAATTGCAAGGCCTGCATGGCCGTAGAATCATCAATGGTGGTAATCTGATGCCATCCTTCGGCCTCAAAAGAATGGGTTTCTCCGCGCAAAACCAATTCCATATCTTGGGCTTGGAGAATGATATTTGGATGGCGAATAGGATGAGCGCCATAATAGAAGCACTTAACGATTGCAAGCCCATCATCTCGCACGATGGCTTGTAAATAAGAGCGTTGTGCATTGCGTGAACTACTTTGCGAAGGATGATAGTATTGCCCCTTGTCTTGATATTGCTCGTTCTTTTCGTATTTAAACAAATCCAATAGAGAGTCCACACTCGGAGTCAATTTATCCAACTGAGATTGGTAGTATTCCAAACTCTTTTGTTGCTCTACTAATGCGGCGCTATCTTGCAGGTGTTTCTCTGCACGATAAACCTCTACTTTGGAGGCACGATGGCAACCAGTTAAGACTACCCACGCCATGGCAAAAAGTGTAAAAAAATGAAGTTTCATGTATATAAATTTTCGAAATCGTCTGCAAAGTTACAACTTTTTTGCAAAAAAAGGAAAAAAAAACAAGGAAATTTGTGTATTTGATATTTTTTTTGTACTTTTGCAGCGTAAAAATGTGGGCATATCCATAAAGTATATCATTAAACAACCAAAATACACTAATTTAAAATGAGAAAGAACTTATTTTTAAGCCTCATTGCAGCAGTCGCAGTGTTGGCATCTTGTAACAAGACACTTCCCCAGCCAGAGCAGATCACGGTTAATCCAAATCCGCTGGAGAAGGTAGGAAACAAAGTGAATGCAGAAATCACAGGTACATTCCCTGTTAAGAAATTCGTTAAGAAGGGTGTACTCGTTGTTACTCCAGTATTGAAATTCAACGGACAAGAGGTAGTAGGTGAGCCTGTTACTTATGTAGGTGAGAAAGCAAAAGAGAATGGCAAGACAGTTAGCTATAAATTAGGTGGCACTTATTCACAAAGTTGCTCTTTTGATTATGTACCAGCAATGCGTAAATCTGAGTTGTACCTCCGATTCGAGGCTAAGATTAAGAATAAAGTGATTGCAATTCCTGATTTGAAAATTGCAGATGGTGTGCTCGCTACATCTGAGTTAGCAGAGGCTAAGGATAACAAGACCGCTGCTACACCTGATAAATTCCAACGCATCATCCAAGAGGTAACAGAGGCAGACATCAAGTTCCTTATCCAACAGGCTAACTTACGCTCTTCTGAGACTCGCTCTGAGGGTGTGAAGAACTTGCAAGCAGCTATCAAAGAGGCTAATGATAACGAGAAGAAAGCTATCAATAAATTAGAGGTTAGCGGTTATGCTTCTCCTGATGGCGCGCAAGATTTGAATGAGAACTTAGCACAAAATCGTCAAAAAGTGGCTCAGAAATTCTTGAATAAAACATTGAAGAAGAATAAAATCACCACTGAGGTGGCTTCTACCATCACTGCAGAGGACTGGAAAGGATTCCAAGCAGCTATGGAGCAAAGCAATATGCAAGATAAAGAGTTGGTATTGCGTGTTCTCTCTATGTACACCGACCCAGAGGAGCGTGAGGCACAAATCAAGAACTTGAGCGCTGTATACGGTACTATCGCAGAAGAGATTCTTCCTGCTCTCCGTCGAAGCAAACTCATCCTCACTACTGACCTTATCGGTAAATCAGACGAGGAGATTGCTGCATTGGCAAAGAATGATCCTGCTCAGTTGAATGTAGAGGAGTTGCTCTATGCAGCTACACTCACAGCAAACGAGAATGAGAAAATGGCTATCTATAATAAAGTAGCTGAGCAATACAATGACTATCGTGCATGGAATAGCATGGGTCAAATCTACTTCGAGAACGGCCAAATCGCTTCTGCTCGTGGTTGCTACAACAAGGCATTAGCTATCGAGCCAAACAATGCAAATGTAAATTATAATGCAGCATTGGCAGCTATGGCTGATAACGACTTTGCAAAGGCAGAAGAGTACTTCGGCAAAGCAGCTGGTGCAGACGCTAACTTGAGCGCAGCTATGGGTACTATGTACACCATGAAGGGTGACTATGCTGCGGCTAAGAAAGCATACGGTGCAAGCGCAACCAATAACGCAGCTGTTCAGCAAATTTTGGATGAGGACTACACCGCTGCATTGCAGACTTTGAATAAAGTGCAAAAGCCAAATGCTACTACCGCTTACCTCAAGGCTGTTGTGGCTGCTCGCACAAACGACAAAGCAAGCGTGTATAGCAACTTGAAATCTGCTATCGTTTTAGATCCAGCTATGAAGGCTCGCGTACTGACCGATATCGAGTTCGCTAAGTTTGCAGAGGACGCTGAGTTCATGGCAATCGTAAAATAATAACGAATCAAAATGTCTGTACTTTTTCCTAAAGTACAAAAACCCCGTAAGTGGGATTATCGTCCCATCTATTACGATAAGGATAAGGAGGCGCGCAAGGATAGAAGACTTGCGCGTCTTCATCGCGGGGCTTTCCGTGAAGAGCACGAGAAAAATATGACCACATACCGCCAACGCGGAAAATCCAAATTATTACTTTGGGTAGCATTATTATTAATGCTGGTCTATATATTCTATAAATTCTTTTAGTATTCAATACCCATCATTTTTTTGCGGATATGGATATTATTCGTCTATTACCAGATAATGTAGCTAATCAAATTGCAGCGGGTGAAGTGATTCAACGCCCTTCTTCGTGCTTGAAGGAGCTGGTGGAGAATAGTTTGGACGCGGGGGCAAAGCATATCCAAGTAATCGTGCGCGATGCGGGACGCACCTTGCTACAAGTGATAGACGATGGATGTGGCATGAGCGAGATGGATGCACGCTTGTCTTTTGAGCGACATGCCACAAGTAAGATCAAGCAAGCAGAAGACTTATTCTCCCTCCGTACAATGGGTTTCCGAGGAGAGGCCCTGGCGTCTATATGTGCGGTGGCGCAAGTGGAAATGCAGACGCGTAGAGCAGAAGATGAAACGGGTACACTCATCGAGGTACATGGTTCAGATGTGGTACGCACAGAGGTCTGCAGTTGCCCTGTTGGAACTAATGTGCGCGTGCGCAATCTTTTTTTTAATGTACCTGTCCGCCGTAAGTTCCTCAAGACAGACCAGACGGAGTTACGCAATCTGCTGCATGAGTTTTATCACATTGTGCTGGTATATCCTAAAGTGGCATTTACCTTTGTGCATAATGATGAGGTGATATTAGAATTACCCATCGGTACTGAGAAACAAAGGATAGAAGCAATCTTTGGTAATCCCAAGCGCAATGTATACACTTCCAATTTCGTGGATGTCAAAACGGAGACAGAACTGGTCTCTATTCGTGGCTTTGTAATCAAACCAGAGAATGCCACCCGTAGGGCAGAGCAGTTCTTCTTTGTAAATGGTCGTTATATGCGTCATCCCTATTTCCTTAAGGCGATACAAACAGCCTATTCGGGAATGTTGCATAGCGATTACCAACCTTCCTTCTTTATCTATTTTGAAATAGACCCGCAGTCGATAGATGTCAATATTCATCCTACCAAGACAGAAATTAAGTTTGCGGATGAACAAGCTGTTTTTCAAATATTAATGGCTTGTGTGCGAGAGTCTTTGGGTAAGTTCACTCTCTCTCCGCAAATAGATTTTGATACTACGGGTAGCATAGATATCCCCCTGCCTACAGATCATCAGGTCGTGGAGCAACCTCAAGTTCGTTTAGATCCATCCTATAATCCTTTTCAAACGAGATCTACATATGCTCCAGCACAACCAGTACAACCTAATTGGGAATCACTTTACCCTTCTTCTCCTCAAATACCTGATTGGGAGGCCAATATGCCCACCGAAGATACCACACCGTTGCTGTCCGCGCAGGATATAGAGCATTGTACCCCATGGCAGTTTAATGAGAAATATATCGTGGTAGCTACACAGCGTGGTCTTGTGCTTATCAATCAGCATCGTGCACATGTGGCTATTCTCTATCAGCAGTTTATTGAGCAAATTGCGCATACGCAAGGGTCAACACAACAACTACTTTTCCCCGAAGTGCTTACTCTTTCGCCAGACGAAATCGTATTATTAGAGCACTTATTGCCAGATCTGCGTGCTATCGGTTTTGAGTTAGAGCAATTGAGCCCAGATAGTTATTCTATTTATAGTGTGCCTGCGCAATTAGTACATGTATCGCCCATACCTACGCTGCAGCATATCTTATCTTTGGTGCGTGAACAAGGAATAGACACACAAAGCGAATGGCGCAAGCAAATAGCGACGGCTTTGGCAGAGAATGCGGCCATTCCGTATGGCAAGGCACTCACAATAGATGAAATGCGTGACTTGATGCAACGCCTATTCCAACTACCACAAGTGATGCGCACCCAAAATGGAAAAAAAATAGTGGCATTACTATCAAATGATGATATTAATAAACTATTCTAATTATATGCGCTTATGAGAAATGTTGTTTATCTACTTGTATTGTTGATGTGTTGCGCCTGTTCAAAGCCAACAAAACTAACGATTCTTCATACGAACGATACCCATTCACAGGTAGAACCCAAAGCGGATAACCGCGGTGGCTATGCGCGCCGTATGGGTGTTATACAGCGCGAACGCGCGATGGATGAACATCTTCTTCTTGTGGATGCAGGAGATTTTTGCCAAGGCACTCCTTATTTTAATTATTATAAGGGACGCATAGAGGTGGAAGCCATGAATAGAATGGGATATGATGTGGTCACTCTGGGAAATCATGAGTTTGATAATGGAGTAGATACCTTAGCTACTATATTGCGCGCTGCGCAGTTTGATGTGGTATGCGCCAATTATGATATGCGGGGTACAGCCTTGGAATCTATTGTCAAACCCTATACCATCATTCGTCGTAATGGGCTAAAAATTGGTGTTTTTGGAATTGGTTGTGATCCCAAAGGACTTGTGGCAGATAAGAATCTTCAATCCATCACATTTAATCCACCATACCCTATTGCGCAGCAGATGGCAGATACATTGCGCGCACAAAAATGTGATGTGGTAATCTGTTTGAGCCATTTAGGCACCTTTGGAAAATCATCCTATGACTACAATGACTCCACCATGGTGGCTACTACGCGAGGAATAGATGCCGTTATTGGCGGACATACCCATCAGATGCATGATAATCTGCGTATCGCCAATAAGGATGGCTATGCCATTCCTGTTTGTCAAATGGGTAAAAGCGGCGTCAATTTGGGCAAAATAGTGTTAAATTTAGGTGACAAAATTGCAAAATAGGTCAAAAAATTTGGTCAATTCAAAAAAAAGCAGTACTTTTGCAGCGATTTTCCCGAGTATGCATTTTTTTTGAAGTGTAATAGAGGAATGATTAAATGACGAAAAATAACTCAAGTATTAATATAATTATATTGAATTATGACAGAAATTGAAGCAAAAGTAAAAGCAATCATCGTTGATAAGCTTGGTGTTGAGGAATCTCAAGTTACTAACGAAGCAAATTTCCAAACAGATCTCGGTGCTGATTCATTGGATACAGTAGAGATGATCATGGAGTTTGAGAAGGAGTTCGGTATCTCTATTCCAGATGAGGATACACAAAAAATTGCTACCGTAGGTGAGGCTATCGCTTATGTAGAGCAATCTATGCAATAATTAGCATATACGAATGAAATACGAGTTTACGGGATAACTGTAAACTCGTACATTTTTATCTATACATCCATTATGCCATACCAGAGAAGGGTTGTTATTACAGGGATTGGCGCGGTAACTCCTGTCGGATTATCTGCGCAAGAAACATGGGATGCACTCACCAAAGGGAAGAGTGGAATAGCCCCTATTACCGCTTTTGATGTATCCTTATTCAAAACGAAATTTGCTGGAGAAGTAAAGGGATTTGACCCATCCCATCTCATGGATCATAAAGAGGCGCGTAAGATGGACCGCTATAGCCAATTATCTATAGCTGCTGTGGATGAGGCTATGCGCGATAGTCAATTGGATGTAAATCAGGAGGATAAATCCCGAATAGGCGTTATATGGGGGTCTGGAATGGGCGGACTGCAGACTACAGAACGCGAATGTTTTGACTACGCCAAAGGCGATGGTACACCCCATTTTAATCCCTTCATGATTCCAAAAGCAATACCGAATATCGCAGCAGGGCTCATCACTATCCGCTGGGGGCTGAAAGGCCTTAGTTTGGCAGTTGCTTCTGCATGCTCTTCCTCTTCACATGCGCTTATCATGGCATTAGACCAAATCCGCCTCGGTCGGGCCGATATCATAATAAGCGGAGGCGCGGATGCAGATGTCACATACACAGGCATCGGTGGATTCAATGCCCTACATGCCCTTTCCACACGCAATGACTCGCCACATACAGCCAGCCGACCATTCTCAAAGTCTCGCGATGGATTTATACTGAGCGAAGGAGCTGGCTGCCTTATCCTCGAGGACTATGAGCACGCAAAGGCACGAGGAGCAAAAATATATGCAGAACTGGTAGGTGGAGCCCTCACATCAGATGCATACCATATGACTGCTCCAGACCCGGAAGGACAAGGAGCCGAAAGCGTGATGCGCATGGCAATACAGGATGCGCACATCTCGCCCGATGCCATTGATTATATCAATACACATGGCACTTCTACACCTTTGGGCGATATAGCAGAAGTAAAGGCTATCAAAGCCGTCTTTGGAGAACATGTCTATCACATGAATCTCAGCTCCACCAAATCAATGACAGGACATATGATTGGCGGAACGGGAGCTGTAGAAGCATTGGCTTCTATCATGGCGCTGAAAGATGGAATCATTCCGCCTACAATCAATCATGCAGAGGATGATGTGGATGAAGAAATAGATACGCGCATTAATTTTACCTTCAATAAGGCTCAAGAGCGGAATATACACTACGCCTTGAGCAATACATTTGGTTTTGGAGGACATAATGCTACACTCATATTTAAGAAATGGGAAGAGTAACCCCGTAATTGTTACTCATTATTAGTCACATTTAAATAAGGTATTATGATCACGAAAATTGGAGAAAACGCAGGCCTTGTATGGAATAGCCTGCAAAATGGAGCACAAGAGATAAAGGCTATTAAAAAAGCCACAAAACTCAAAAATGAGGATTTATATATGGCTCTTGGTTGGCTCGCACGCGAGGGCAAATTGGCTTTCGTTGTGAATGAGAAAGAGATTACTATTGAGTTAGTCTAATCAATCATGAACTTGCTTCTCCCTCGGGAGAGGCGAGTTCAATCTCTTACTTTTAAAATACTATATAGCATGGTAATCGCTATTGTTGGCGCTTCAGGTGCTGTAGGACAAGAATTGCTGCGCGTATTAGAGCAGCGTTCATTCCCTATTACTGAATTACGCCTTTTTGGCTCCGAGCGCTCAGCCGGACAATCCTATTTATTCCGTGGGGTATCGCATACCGTACGCTTATTACAACATGACGACGCTTTCAAAGGCGTCGATATTGCTTTTGTCTCCGCGGGCGCGGGCATATCACGCGAATACGCAGACGATATCACGCGCTATGGAGCAGTCATGATAGATAACTCATCTGCTTTCCGTTTGGACGAAGATGTGCCTTTGGTCGTGCCAGAAGTCAATCCAACCGATGCGTTGGTCCGCCCACGAGGTATCATTGCCAATCCAAACTGCACCACAATACAGATGGTGGTAGCATTACAAGCAATCAATCGTCTAAGTCCTATCAAGCGCGTTCATGTGGCTACCTATCAAGCCGCTTCTGGCGCAGGAGCACAAGCAATGAAGGAATTGGAAGAGCAATATCGTCAAATCACGAATGGCGAGCAACCCACCGTGGCAAAGTTTGCACATCAATTGGCATATAATCTCATTCCTCATATCGATGTCTTCACCGAGAATGGATACACCAAAGAGGAAATGAAAATGCACAATGAGACCCGCAAGATCATGCATTCAGATATGCGAGTGAGTGCCACTTGTGTGCGCGTTCCATCCCTGAGAGCACATAGCGAAAGTGTATGGGTGGAGACAGAAACGCCTATTAGTGTAGAGCAAGCCAAAGAGGCTTTTGCCAATGCACAAGGATGCGTCCTCATGGA
>JAEIGA010014429.1_pt1 | contig 12025 bp, 13 predicted proteins | sample 9270691 | NCBI WGS metagenome assembly JAEIGA01 (sample SAMN17057246, study PRJNA624740) | gut metagenome | biome: biome; isolation source: fecal sample | host: Bos grunniens | place: China: Xizang | collected 2019
ACCGCAATCTTTACAGTACCATACCGGAATCGGAGTTGCAAATATTCTTTGTCTTGATATGCACCAGTCCCATTCCATAGAATCTGCCCAGTTTACCATACGGGATTTCATATGGTCCGGCACCCATCTCATTTCATCTGCAGCAACTTTGGTTTTTTCAATTAAGTCTCTTACTGCTACAAACCATTGTTTTTTAACAAGAATTTCAATAGGAGTTTTGCATCTCCAACATTTCCCTACATTTTGGTCTACTTCTTCCTGTTTTAACAAGTACCCTTCAGCGTCTAAGTCTTCAATAGTCTGTTTTTTACAGGTTTGCAAGTCCATTCCTTCATATCTTCCAGCGGCAGGGGTCAGTGTACCGGTTTCATCAATTGCATTAATGATTTCCAAATCATATTTTTGAACCCAGCTTACGTCAGTTTTATCCCCAAAGGTACAAATCATTACCGCACCTGTACCGAATTCTGGATCAACTTCTTCATCTGCAATGATTTTTACTTTTTGATGTGAAAGAGGCACTTCCACATATTTACCTAAAAGGTGAGCATATCTTTCATCTTCAGGGTGGATTACGACAGCTACACAAGCAGACATCAATTCAGGACGGGTAGTTGCAATTAAAATACCTTCTGTTTTAGGGTCGGCCTGTTTACCTGATTCCTGTGAAGATGCAATATCATCATATGAATCTTCAACTGCAGGAGGGAAGTTAACATAGTTTAAGAATGTGGTATTGTCACCATATTCGACTTCTGCAAAAGCAATAGCTGTTTGACAACGAGGACACCAATTTACAGGGTGGATTCCTTGATAAATCAATCCATCTTCATACATTTTTAAGAATGAATATTGGGTTCTTTTCATGTACTCTGGAGTCATAGTGACAAACTCGCGAGTCCAGTCCTGTGAATAACCCATCGCTTTCATGTCTTTTTTCATACTTGCAATGTTTTTGCCTGTTAAATCAATACAATATTGTCTGAATTGTGCTCTTGAAACATCATTTTTATTAATATTATAAGTTTCTTCAACTTTCACTTCAGTTGGAAGGCCGTGGCAGTCCCAACCCTGTGGGAACAACACATCGAATCCCTTTTGTCTTCTGTATCTTGCGTCCATATCCATGTAAACCCAATTTAGAACATGTCCTAAGTGGATTGCTCCTGTTGGGTATGGTGGGGGAGTATCAATAACATATCTAGGACGAGAACCGTCACCAATGTATTTGTAGACGTTTTCATCTTCCCATTTTTGCTCCCAATCTTTTTCTTTTTTAAAATCATAGTCTTTAGGAATTTCTTTATTTGACATGTATTTTCTCCTAAAATAATTAAGTAAAAATAATATTATTAATTATGTAGTTTATTATTTAAAAATATTAAGTAAAAATCTAAAAGATAGATAAATATATTATATAATAAAATCAAATTATTAGTATTATCAATTAACAAAAAGGACTGTTAAAAAAATGAATTTGATATGGTTTTATGTTTCTATTGTATTAGCTATAAGCGATTTATTGCACACTACACTGATGTGGAAAGTTTTGAATAACTTTTATATTGTTTTAGGTGGTTTGATTCAACAATCCACACATTCCACATGGCAAACTTGGGTGGTGCACGAAATAATGGAAGCAGGATTCCATTTCATAGTCTTGTCAATAGTCTTCCTAAACCCAACTATTGGAATTCTAGCAGCCCTAATTCATTTTGTAATAGATGTAACCCATACTGTTTTCATACGAAATATGGGTGAATTAGAACATAGAGCTCTTCACTTTGTTTTAGAGTCTTTATTTTTCATTTTACTCTTTGGATTTTAAAAAAATATTTAATGGAGTTATCAAATGCCAGTTATAACATTTAAGTACCAAGATTTAAAAGATTTAGGAATAGATATGGATAAAGATGAACTTATAGACACTTTACCAATGATGTCTAGTGATATTGAAGACTTTGATGATGAAGAAATCAAAGTGGAATTCTTCCCTAACAGACCAGACAACTTGTCTGTTGAAGGTGTAGCTAGATCTTTTAAAGGTTTTATCGGACAGGAAATCGGTTTTCCTGATTATAAAGTTGAAGAATCCGGTGAGTATGTTAATGTAGACAAGGATGTTGCAGCAATAAGGCCATTCATTGGCTTTGCAAAAATTGATAATGTTGATTTTACTGGCGATAAACTCAAATATGTTATGGATTTCCAGGAAAACCTCCACTGGGTAATTGGAAGAGACAGAAAAAAAGTGGCTATCGGTATTCACAATGCTGATGTAGTTGAAGGTCCATTCAAATACATTGCAACACCAAAAGATGCAAACGCTTTTGTTCCTTTGGAAAAAGACACAGAAATGACTCCTGATGAAATCTTAACCGAACATGATAAAGGAAAAGATTATGCTCACTTAATAGAAAACTTTGACAAATATCCATTGATTTTAGATAAGGACGATAATGTTTTATCAATGCCTCCAATCATTAACGGAGAGTTAACCAAACTTAAGGAAGATACTAACAATATCATTGTTGACGTGACAGGTACTGATGAAAGGGCAGTTAACCAAGCATTGAATATCATCTGCTCATCATTTGCAGAAGTCGGTGGACAGATTAAATCCATGGAAGTTAAATATGTTGATAAAACCATTAAAACTCCTGATTTAACTCCTCAAGAAATGAACGTTCATGTAGATACTGCTAATGAATTGATTGGTGGAACAAACCTTACTGCAGAAGACATTAAAGGATTATTGTTAAAAGCACGTTTTGATGCTGAAATAATTGATGATAATGAAGTAAAAGCAATTATCCCTGCTTACAGAGTAGACATATTGCATGAAGTTGATGTCGTTGAAAACATTGCTGTTCAATACCACATCAACAGCATTGATGCCAAACTTCCAGACATCAACACCGTTGCATATGAAAACGACTGGTTTAAGGCTGAAGCTACAATCCGTGAAGTGATGATTGCTCTTGGTTTCCAAGAGATTATGAGCCTGATGCTTACAAACGAAGAGTCACATTACGAAAAGATGAACCATCAAGAAGAGCCTCATGTGCAGGTTGCAAGACCTATTACAATTGACAGAACCATGATCAGAACCAGCTTAATCAATTCCCTAATGGAATTTTTAGAAGACAACAAACACGAAGATTTACCTCAAAAGATATTCGAAATCGGAGATGTTTTATACCTAGACGAAACAAAAGAAAACAAGACTGTTGCTTCTAAAAAACTAGCTGCTTTAGTATGTCACTCTACAGCAAACTTTACTGAAATTAAATCCATCGTGACAAGCGTCCTATCAAACTTAGGATATTCAATGGAAATCAGTGACAGCGAAAATAAAACATTCATTGAAGGCAGAGCTGCAGATGTAGTTGGCGAATCCGAAAAAGGTACAATCAACGGATTCTTTGGTGAAGTATCTCCTGAAGTAATTACAAACTTTACTTTAGAATATCCGGTTATTGCTTTTGAAATTGAGTTTAAAAATAATTAAACTCTTTAACTCTTTTTTTAATACCACACTTTTCTCATTTGTATTTCCATTTGAGAGTAATTGCTCAACTGTGGTGAACTATCATAATTATTAAAAACAAGTATCAAAATAAGCAATATAATTATAATAGCTATTAAAATTATTGTAAATCTATTCAACTATTCACCAACCATTGTCAAAGTTATTGTTCTGTTGCGTCTTGGCCCATCTAATTCAACAAAAAATACGGATTGCCAAGTACCTAACTCAAGATTTCCATTTTTAATTGGCAAACATTCGCTTGAAGAAAGCAAAAAGGATTTCAAATGTGACTTCGCATTATTATCAATTCTATCATGATTGTAACTGAAATCATCAGCGATTAAATTGTCAAGTGTCAATTCAAAATCTTTCAATAAACCACTTTCATTTTCATTGACAACGATTGCTGATGTGGAATGTCTTGAAAAAATGGATATAATGCCCTCTTCGATATCAATTAATTCGTTAATACTTGAAGTGATATCAATGATTTCAAAATTCTTATTTGTGTTTAATTTTAAAAAATGAGTTTTTACTGTCATTGCTAAATAATATGATTAATTTAATATAAAAAATTAAAAGAAAAAATCAATAATATTTCTTCTTATGATCCAATGCAACATAAATTATGAATATTCCAATTAAGATTAGGACAATTTGAGGGAATATTGCAAATATAATGGCTGGAATAACTCCCAACTCTGCAAGCAACCATAAAACACCATAAATTACAATTAAAACTCCGAATATTAAAGCTACTTTGTAACCTAACTCTTTAAAATCGTAAAAAGGCATGCCCCCGCGAATTGGCATTTAAATCACCTATAATTCTTTGGTACCTTCTTCGGTTCCAACAATGACTTTGTCCACCATTTGTGAGAATATTCCATTTTCCACAACGCCCGGAATTGTATTCAAGTCAATTTCCAAGTGTGATGGAGATTCAATTTTATCAAATTTAGCATCAATTACAAAGTTACCGTTATCAGTTATTACAGGACCATCTTTTCTTTGCGCCATTCTGATTTCGCATTTAGCACCCATATCTTCCAATTCCTTTATAACCATACGGGATGCATCAGGCAATACCTCAACAGGCACTGGAAAATTACCCAACTCATCTACAACTTTTGATTCATCTACAATAACGATGAACTCTTTTGCGGCATAATCAACAATCTTTTCTTTTGTGTGAGCTGCTCCCCCACCTTTAATCAGATTAAAATCGCCATCCACTTCATCAGCACCGTCAACAGACAAGTCGATGTCATGCTCTTCCAAAGTGGTTATTGGAATATTCCATTCTTTTGCAATTAATAATGACTGGAATGATGTCGGAATGCCTTTTACACTAATTCCTTCATCCTTGATTCTCATACCTACCTTTTCAATGAAAAAATGGGTTGTTGAACCAGTACCCAATCCTAAAACCATTCCATCTTTTACATATTCCGCAGCTTTATAACCTGCATTCTTTTTACTAGAATTATTACTGCTAGCATCTTTCATTATACCACAAATCCTAAATTAAGTTTATTGAGATTATAACCTTTTTTACATTTTTCCTTATGCTTTCCGTCATTAGCCAGAACAATGCATTTGTCATTTTCAGCCAAACCATCCGGGAAACATAAATCATGGAAATCACATTTTTCATCACAATCAGGAGCATTATATGTAAATGTTGATCCTTCAAAAATATTTTTAGAAGCGGTTAACACATCAATTTTAGCTCTATCAACTTCAACAGGAATTACAATGCCTTCTGCATGAATTGGACATTTCTGTTCATTGTCCTTCACATCAATTACGACATATTTCCTATTGAGTTCCAAATTTCCAATACAAGATGATTTAAACCTACAATCCTCACATTCCGGAGCAGGACCTAAAAAAACAAATTCCTGACCTTTTTTTGCTAAATCTTTACCAATTAATGTAATCATTAAATCACCTCTGTTTTATAAGCTAATTCATAAGCTGCTTCTTTTGATATACCATTGTCCCCTAAAATTGTATATCTTTCCGGTCTGATTTTATGAGCCATCATCAATGCTTCAATAATATCATCATCAGAAATACCAATTTGAGAAGCTTTTGTTGGAGCTTGAACAGCTTCAAGTGAATTTTTAATAGCTTTCCAGTCTCCACCATGAAGATACATCATCATTATTGTACCAATACCGCATTGCTCACCATGAAGTGCTGGTTTATCCAATATTTTATCCAATGCATGTGAGAATAGATGTTCTGATCCGCTTGCTGGGCGTGAAGAGCCTGCAATACTAATCGCCATACCACCACTAAATAATGATTTCATTACAATACGGGCACTAGGTTCAAGATTAGGTTTGATATTGGCAATATTGTCAGTAATCAAATGAGCAGACATTATGGATAATGCAGCTGCTGATTCACTGAATAATTCATTTTTAAGTCTGTGTGCTAGCTCCCAATCTTTAATAGCTGTGAAATTAGCAATTAAGTCAGCACAGCCGGCAGCTAATAATCTGAAAGGGGATTGCGCTAGAATTTCTGAGTCTGCAATTACTGCAATAGGCGAATGTGCAGTAACAGAAATTGAAGTGTCAGGGTTTTTTATTGATGCCATAGGAGATACAATACCATCATGTGAAGCGGTTGTTGGCATAGAAACAAAATATACGCCTTGATTAAATGAAGATAATTTAGCTACATCAATAACTTTTCCTCCACCAATACCCAAAACAGTGGTATCCTGTGTGATTAATTCTTCAACTTCGGATATTGATTCCTGTGATGCATTTTGAACTTTGACCACATCATAATCAATACCATCATTTTCAAGACTTTCAATTGCAGGTATTGCCCCTGCCTTATATGTATGGGCACCTGTAACAATTAAAATCTTTTTATCTAAATGCAAAGATCTACAAATACTTCCAGTCTTCTTAATAATACCAGGATCAATGTAAACTTCACGAGGCATTTGTATTTTCCTTTCGCTCATAAAATATCCCCTAATCTAAATTATACATTAATATATATGTGTCATAAAATTATAAATAACTTTTCTTAAAAAAAATCTAGTGAAATGAAATAAATTCTATTTTAAATTTTAAAAATTAAATAAGTTTAATATTAATTAAAAACAGATAATTTTATGTTATAAAAATTATTTTAGGTGATATGGTGGAAAATTATGATGAATGGTTTCATGATATTTTAGAAAAAGCAAATATTACTGATTCAAGATATCCTATTAAGGGAATGGCAATATGGATGCCATACGGTTTTCAAATAAGAAAGCACACAATGAATATTGTTAAAAAACTATTGGATAAAGACCATGAAGAAGTCCTCTTCCCAATGCTTATTCCTGAAACTGAACTTGCAAAAGAAGGAATACATGTTAAAGGATTTGAAGATGAAGTATACTGGATTACAAAAGGCGGTCAAACTGAATTAAATGAACAATTAGCCTTAAGGCCTACCAGTGAAACAGCAATGTATCCTATGTATGCCCTATGGATTAGATCACACATTGACCTTCCAATTAAATATTATCAAATCGTGAACACATTCAGATATGAAACTAAACATACTAGGCCATTAATACGTGTAAGGGAAATTACAACATTCAAAGAAGCTCATACTGCCCATGCAACTAAAGAAGAGTCAGATGAGCAAATTCAAGACTTTATTGAAATTTACAAAGAGTTCTTTGATGATTTAGGAATCCCATATTTAATTTCAAAAAGGCCTGAATGGGACAAATTCCCTGGTGCTGACTACACCATGGCATTTGATGTAATAATGCCAAATGGAAAAACTCTGCAAATCGGTACAATCCACAATTTAGGTCAAACTTTCGCAAAAACTTTCGATATTACCTTTGAAGATAAAGACGGGGAGCATAAATACGTTTATCAAACCTGTGCAGGAGTATCCGACAGAGTGATTGCTTCCGTTATTTCAGTCCACGGTGAAGAAAAAGGACTTAGACTTCCACCTAAAGTATCCCCTAACCAAGTTACAATCATCCCAATCTTATTCAAGAAAGGAAGAGAAGAAGTTTTAGCTAAATGCAGTGAAATCAAAGCGCAATTAGAGGCAAAAGGCCTTAGAGTGAATATTGATGATAGAGACATCAGGCCAGGTAAAAAATTCTTCGATTGGGAATTGAAAGGAACACCTGTAAAACTTGAACTTGGACCACGTGACTTGGAAAACAACATTACAATAGCCATGAGAAGGGATGAAGGAGAAAAAATAGAACTTTCTCTAGATGATGATTTGACAGATAATGTTATCGATTTACTTGATAAAACCTCAGAAAATCTTTCTGCTGCAGCATGGACCTTCCAAGAAGAACACATTAAATTTGCAAACAACCTAGACGAAGTAAGTGACTTGGTTGAAGCAGGAAATGTTGTTAAATTCTACTGGTGCGGAGAAGAAGATGTAGGTCATGAAATTGAAGAGAAAACAGGTTATGACATTTTAGGTATCCAAGAAGAAGCATCTGAAGGCAAATGCATAGCAAGTGGAAAAGATGCCAAATATATTGCTTTAATAGCTAAAACTTACTAAGTGATTTAAATGGATGAGATATATGCAATAATTCCAGTTACCAAGTTCAAAAATGCTAAAACTAGGTTATCTCCCTTTTTATCAGAAGATGAAAGGGAAAATCTCCTAAAAGCAATGCTTAGAGATGTAACTGATACCCTAAGAAAGCATGTTGATAAGATTATCATCATCAGTAGAGATGAACAGGTATTGAAATATGCTGAAAGATTAAATGTAACTACTATTCTCGAAAATGACAATTCCAACTTAAACAAAGCATTGAAACAAGCAATGAACTACTGCAAAGGAAAAACAAAAAAGATTATCATTGTCCCCTCAGACATCCCATTAATCGGAAAGACTAATATTGCAATGTTAATTGAAGCATCCAAAAGTTTGGACTTTATCATTGTTCCTGCAAAAGGTGGCGGAACCAACATGATAATTATGAAGCCACTGGCAATCCACACAAGATTTGAAGGTTTCAGTTACGAAGAACATATTAAAGCCGCTGAGAGGAAAAAATTAAATCCTCAAGTTCATGATTCATTTTTCATGGCATTGGACGTGAATACTGCTGAAGATTTAGGCGAAATAATGCTTCATGGAAAGCATACTCACACTAGAAAATATTTAAAAGAGCTTAAAGTAACCGTAGAACCGTTCCGAGGATCTGAAAGATTAAAAGTCACAAGAGCTGATTAGATGATAGTGATGTCCATTGCAGGTGTTGACCCATCAGGTGGCGCAGGAGTTTTTGCCGACTTGAAAACGTTTCAGGCCATAGGAGTTTACGGCACCGGTATTGTAACCGCCCTTACTGCACAAAACCCTTATAAATTCTTTTCAACACTACCAGTCAGTGAAGAATATATTGAAGATCAGATGGATGCCGTTCTAGATTCTTATGAAGTCGAATTCATAAAAACCGGAATGCTATACTCTCCTGAAATAATCAAATTAGTTTCAAAAAAAATTAAAGAATACGGCTTGAAAGCAGTTGTAGATCCTGTTATGGTTGCAACATCCGGCGGAAATTTAACAAGAGAAGATTTGGCGGATGCCATGAACAAATATCTACTTCCGCAAGCCATTTTAACAACACCCAATGTTTCAGAAGCTGAAAAATTAACTAATTTTGTAATTAAAACTGAAGAAGATGCTATAAAAGCTTCTAAAAAAATCATTTGTGACAATATTATAACCGGAGGTCATTTAGACGGCATCAATACCATAAATATCAATGGCGAAATTACCATCAAAAAGCAAGAATTGATAAAAACAGACAATCTGCATGGAACAGGATGCAATTTATCTTCTGCTATTGTAGCGTACCTTGCAAAAAATAATGACTTGACCACATCAATATTAAAGGCCCTCGACTATGTCTATGAGGGAATAAAAAATGGAAATTATGGAACATTAATAGCTAAGCTTTAACCATTATTTTTCCATATCTAATTCGTCAACAATAGATTCTTGAAGATTAATGAATTCCATTGAATCTCTTTTTCTAGGCCTTTCTATATCAACATCGACAATTCTGGCGATTCTGCCAGGATTTTTATCCAGAATTACGATTTTATCTGCCAAATAGACTGCTTCGTCAACATCGTGAGTTACAAAAACAATGGTATTTTTGAATCTTTTCCAAACCCCGATTAGTTGCTCTTGAAGCTTGTGCCTAGTCTGCATATCCACTGCAGAAAACGGCTCATCCATAAGCAAGATTGGTGAATGATTAAGCAATGATCTGATAATTGCAACCCTCTGCTTCATACCACCTGAAAGTTCATGAGGATAGCTATCTTTAAAGTCTATTAAACCTACACTTGTAAGATATCTTTCAGCAGCTGCGATATTTTCTTCTTTTGTTCCCTTTTTGGTCATCTCCAAACCAAAAGTAACATTCTGAAGCACAGTCAGCCATGGGAAAAGAGAATACTGTTGGAAAATTACCGCCCTATCACCAGATGGTCCTTTAACAACTTCACCATTGGCAATGATTTCGCCGGAAGTCGGCTGTTCCAAACCAGCTATTAATCTTAAAAGAGTTGTTTTACCGCATCCTGACGGACCTAAAAGACAAATCAACTCACCATCATTGATTGTTAAATTAATATTATCCAATACTGATAGATTTTTATTTTTTCCTTTAAATGATTTATTAATATTTTTAATTTCGATTGACATCCAAAACACCTACCAGAATATCCTCTTTTGAGCTAATCCGAAAACATAATCCAAAATTAAACCAATTAAACCAATAACAATCATACCTACAACAGTAGTACCTGGATCAAAACGGCTTGTAGCCTGTAAAATCATATATCCTAAACCGGAACTTGAACCAATCATCTCTGCAGATATTGTACACATCAATGCTATCCCAACACCAACTTTAAGTCCTGACACAACATATGGGAATACTGAAGGCAACACAACACGTGTGATTACTTTCCTATCGCTTGCCCCCAAAGTCTGGGCAGACTCGATTAAAACCTTATCAGTCCTTTTAACCCCATCAAGTGTGTAAACCAAAATCGGGAAGACGCAACCCATGAAAATGATGAATATTGCTGGAACTGTACCTATACCAAACCACAAAATTGAAAATGGAATCCAAGCAATAGGAGGAATTGGTCTTAAAATACTTATTACAAAACTGCATAAATCCTCTAAAGTTTTATACCATCCAAGCAACACTCCTAAAGGAATTGCAACTATAGATGCAAGAATTAAACCACCGAATACTTTAAACAAGGAATCGATAGTGTTCTTTAGAAGTTTTCCAGACAAGATTAAATTCCAAGCGGAATTGCAAACCTCAATCGGACCTGGCAAAATATATGGATTTACAATATGAAATCCCTCAGTAATTAAATACCAGAAAATAATTATGACAATTGGTAAAATTAATGAAATTAATTTACTTTTATAATTCTCATACATTAAATCACTTAATTAAAATTTTATACAATATAAATTATTGCTTTAATAGTATAAAAACTTTAAAAAAAATCAATTAAAAAAGAAAAATTACAAAGTATCAGCTACTTCAATAAATTCTACTTCAATTCCATGTGCCAAATCACTATCATTCAATACTGATTTAGTACCAATATTCTGAATAAATTCCCTCATCATATCCTCACCAGTATACAACCTAACCAGCAAACCTTTATTAACACACTTACAAACCATTAAAAAAACACCAATTTTTTATGAATTATATGGATGGAACAAACAACACATACAAATATTATTAAGTAAATATAACATATATTAAAAATTAGCAAGAGCACTTGAAAATTAATATGCTCCACCCAACCGTTGTGCAATTCATCCACAACTTAAAGAAGCCGTGGTATTATTGCACTATTTAGATAAAAAAAGAATGGTGAAATATTGAACTCAAATAAAAAATTCTTCTCAAAAATAGGATTTAATTACCTAATATATGCAATATGCACAATTATAATCCCATTAATCCTATTTTATATTCTTGGAAATACAGAATTAACAAACAATTACAATTTTAAACTTATAATAAGCTCAATTTGCAACTATATTTTACCACTTCCAATTTTGATATTCTTAATGAAAAAATTAGACAGTGAAAATATAGAAAAAGAGTCTTTAAGCATTAAAACCCTACTGCTATACTTCTGTATCAGCTATTCATTAATGATAATCGGAAATATCATCGGACTTGCAATAACAGCGCTTATTGGAAATGCAATTCAAAGCGATATTGCAAATCCCATACAGAACCTCATAAACTCAACTGACATGATACTAAATCTGGTAATAATAAGCATTATTGCACCAATTTTTGAAGAAATAATATTCAGAAAACTCCTAATTGACAGAACCATAAAGTATGGAGCTAAAATTTCAATAATATTGTCTGCAACAATGTTTGGACTGATGCACGGAAAT
>JAEIGA010014430.1_pt1 | contig 12025 bp, 22 predicted proteins | sample 9270691 | NCBI WGS metagenome assembly JAEIGA01 (sample SAMN17057246, study PRJNA624740) | gut metagenome | biome: biome; isolation source: fecal sample | host: Bos grunniens | place: China: Xizang | collected 2019
AGGATCGCCGGGATACATGAGACCATTGGAAAACGGCTTGTCGATCTCACGGATCTCGCCGTCAACGGCTGCATGGGATTCCCTTGTTCTTGCATCAAGCGTGGCATCCCACTGCTTGACCACATCTGCGCCGATGCCCTTTGCCCTCTGCTGTGCATCGTGGTTCGACTGCTGCTGTATCCGATGCCCTTCTGTACGGGCAATCAGCCTGCCCCGTCCCATCGTCACGCCTGATACGTTTTTGATGTTACGGGCAATGTCACGATACTGCATATTCGCCGCTATGCCCCTTGTGACCTCACGGGAGACGTCTGCCTTCATCTGCTGCAGGTCGATGCCTAAACGGGCATACAAGCCTGCTGACAGCTTAGAATTGAGCAATACTGCTCTGACAGCCGCTGTCTGATCAATGGGAAGCATGAGCGGGATACCCTGCTTTTGGATATTGTACAGCGTACCCATGAAGGCATTGTCGTAGCATTCCGTCAGATAGCCGTGCAGCGTTTCGTATTCGTCGGCATGCAGTTTATCTACCACGTCGGAGATCTGCCCCTGCAAAGCGTCCTGATACTGTTTCTGGTACACCTTTGCCTGTCTGCGGGACTGCAGAAGCTTGCGCTGTGCATCATCAAGCCCTTCTTCTTCCAGTGCGGCATCCAAGACGCTGATATCATAGGCAAACGTCTTGACCTTGTCGCCGATATCCTTCAGTGCCTTTTTATAAAGCCGTTCCAGTTCGGCAAGGGCTTCCTTTTCGTCGTTTAAAAGCGACTGCTGCACTTCCTGTTCCCATTTGTTCAAGACTCATCACCGCCTATGCCGTGAAGCCTTTGACCACGACAGGATCAGTCAGAGGATCGTCGCCTTCCGGCTGCATGTTGTCAAGTGTCTGCTGTGCTGCATACAGATCATCGTCTTCCGGCTTCGGAAGCTTGTCCTTGATGTCGTTATAGTCAAGATCAAGCACGTCGCAGATGTTCTGCATCAGCAGTTCGTCGCCGAGATAGGTTGCAAGGTTCAAAAGAGTCGTGACCTGCGTCTGCTGCTTCTGTGCGTCGGTCAGTTCGATCTGCGCATTGTCGGCGGCGTTGGTCATGATCTCACGGTCAAAGACGATATACACATCCTTCTGCTGATAATCTGTGCCGTGCATGTTGTTGATTTCAGCAAGGACGATCTTCAGCAGCTTACGAAGGAACTGCTGCAGTCTGATTTCAAGCTTGTTGGCTTTCAGGTCAAGCAGTGCATATCGGGACTTGATGACGATGTTTGTGACATTGCCGTCGCCGATCTGCGCACTGTTGAAGCCCATACCAAAGCGATAAATATTCTTTTCGTCAAGATCAAGCTTTGCCTGTCGTGCCTGATAGGGAATATCAATGGTCTGAATATCCACACCGCCTTCGGAATCGGGGATGCCGATCAGCTTCTTCGTTTTGGTATTCAGATGCAGTTCGTCAAGGTTGTTGCCCTGAAAGCCCTTTACCACATAAAGCACTTCGTTCGAGTCCTGAATGTTATTCGAAAGACCGCAGGACATGAGATCGTAGTCATCGATCAAAGGCTTGATGGGCTTTAAACCCGAAAACTGCTTGCGGTTATTGTCAAGCCGGAAGAAGGGGATGAAGCCAAAGTCTTCGTAATAGGTTGCGCTGTCGCCGTCCTTACGATAGATCGCATGGGGACGGGGATTGATGGCTTTGGAATCATCCGGCACGATCGCACCGTCGCCTTCCTGCACAAAGAAGTATGCCTGCTGCTTGTCCCATACTTCGATGCGCTTGATTTCTTTGCGATCCTTGCCGATACGGTCAACGTACCAATAGATCACATAGTCGCAGCCGTCGTCGGTCTCTTTGCCCTTGACTTCGACCACGCCGAGACTGTCGGCACACTGGAAGGCGGTCAAGCCCTCTGCATTCTTGTAGGCATACATGTTTTCAAAACCCTTGACCACTGTACCCGTCAGCAGTTCTTCAAGCTCTGCACGGAAGTCCTCGTTATCGTTGAAGTAGGTGTCAAGATAGTCCTGCAGTTCCGGGACATCCGAACGCATGAAGCCATTCTTGCCGGAAAGCATGTACTGCACCTGCTGATCGACAAGCTCGGTGAAAAAGGGATGACTGATCTTTATATTCGATTTGAAGTGATCTTCCTGCAGCTTTCCGTCGCTGTCGACGTAGAAGATGCGGAAGTTTTTGATGTCGTGGTCAGACTCATAGTATCTGACACCGATCTTTGCAAGCTGTTTCTTTCGGCTTGCGGCATCAATGTCAATAAAATGTTTGATTTCCTGTACTGTCAGCATGTTTTGTACCTCTCTTATATAAGCCAATTTCTGAGCTTGCGCCAACCTTCGACACCATAGCGCAATGCCGCCATAGCGTCATCCATGACCGGAACAGGCTCGTCGAGATATTCCCCGGATCGCTCGTCCTTCTTCCACTTCCACTGCTGCAGCTCTTTGATCGTGTTCGTGCAGTGGGGATGGACGTATATATTTCGCTGCTTCAGCCAGTCGATCTGCGCCTTGACAGATCCGTTGCTGCCGCCCTTGTCGACGCCCTTCGCTCTGTGGAAGCCGCCCTTCTGCCACATCTTGATGCGGTCAGGCTCTGCCGAGTCACACCACATCTGCCGATTTGTCGGGATGGCTTGCTTGATCGCTTGCCCGATGATCTCGGACGTGTCCTTTTCAAACAGATAGATCTCGTCAAGGATGTAGACGTTGTCGTCCTTCCATCCAAGCAGCAAAATTGCATTCGCATGATTGAAGCCGAAGTCCTGCCCGATGGCAATGTCGTCGTAGTCGTTTAAGTTCTGCGACACGTCTTTGACTTCCCAATTATGCAGGATCAGACCGCCAATTTCGCCCCATTCGCCAAGCCCATATATCTGATATCCTTCAGGATCAACGAGCTTTCTGCGCTCCATACGGGCTTTGTAGGCATCATCTATGAATCGGTTGCCGAGATATGTGCTGTGATGACAAAGGACGTTGTCGTCCGGGATATCAAAAAAGACCTTCTTGATCCAGTGGTTTTTGTTTACCGGATTGAAGGTCAGTCTGATCTGATAGAATTGTCCGGCAGGCAGTTCGCCACGCAGACGGTCGTCGATGATCTCAAGGTCAGCCTGTGTGATCTCGGTTGCTTCTTCGCACCACACATCCGTCAGCTTGCCCTTTTGGAAGGTGATGGACTTCAGCTTTTCCCGCTGCTTGTCATCGTTCATGCCACGGAATATGATTTGATTGCCGTTTGCTCTGCATGTAAGCTTCAAGGGCGACATATTGATCTGCCAGTATCGGTCAGCCTGATCGCCGAACATGCGGTATATTGCGCCTGTCAGTTCGGCAAAGGTGCTGTCACGGTTTGTGATGTCCGACTTTCGGATGCATACAAGGTTTCTGCCCTTGTCCTGCATCAGCCGCAGAATATAGTGCTGCGCCGTGTCGACGCTTTTACCGCTTCCGGCACTTCCTTTCATGACGATGTAACGTTTCCGGCTGCGGTCGACCTCACGGAAGCATGGATTCGCCTGTACTTTTATGTTCATGCGTCATCAGCACTTTCATGCGGATAGCTGACAGAACATCGGCAATAGAAAGGTGGGAGTTTGAGGAAGCGTGTCAGCGTTATATCCATTTCATAATTCTTGCAGTTATAATCTGGAAATTCCTTGCCGATTATTGGAATACTTTTCAGCAATTCACGAAAGGCAAAAGAAAGATGATTGCACTGACAACTTATCAATTTATCCTTGTGTTCTCTAAAAAGGCAAGTTTTGCATTCGTTCATCATTCATCACCATAGTCAACAGTAGTGTTATTTCATGCGACTTCCCACCCCATCACGAAGACCGTCAGGCTGCCCCGCCGTCTTGCATAGAGTCCGCAGTCACAGTAGTCCCAACTCACATAGTGTGCATCGATGTATCTGACAGCATCAAGCAGCCGAGCGAATACAGCTTCGACCGTGTCGCCGCAGCCGTCTTCACTGCATGCAACGATAAAAACAACATCAAGATTCATCGGCATCACCATAGTCGACCGAGATATTCAGATCCATGTCGATTTCCTGCTGTACTTTGTCGGAATAAATGCTGTAAGCCCTGCCGAGCAATTCAGCAGCTTTATTTGAATCGGACAGTTTTGCCGGAATCTCTACAACTTCCGGGACTTCCTCTTTGATAGTCTGTTTGCGCATCGTTCCGTTTTTGTCAGGTACATAAGTCGACGTTTCTCTTGCGAGCGTGACGACAACATGTTCTTTATATTCCCGGCGCATAACCGCTGTCAGGTATCGCATGACTTCATTCTGATCTGCGACAAGCTCTGCTTCCTTTTCTTTCATCCGTTCGTCGATATATTCACGGATGGCAGGTTTCGTAAGGTTTTCCTGTCCGATCACCCTTGCCGTCTTTTCCGAATATCCTGCACGAATTGCCGCTTGTGTGGCGTTCATGTCGATCAGATATTCATCGCAGAATCGCTGCTGCTTTGCTGTCAGCTTCTTTTCAACCATGATCACCAACCTTCTTTCAATAATTTTTTGCAAACAAAAAGCCCAACGGGGAAGGAGATGACCCCGTCAGGCTCAGACACTGTCGTATATCATTTTTTGCTATTATAATACTATCATACGAAAATCATGAAATTCAATGAAATTTACTGCAATGTTTTGGATTTTCGCAGAATTATTTGATACCACGCCGCTGCATTTCGAACATAGACTTCTCTGCGGGTTTGTGACGGTCGTGTTCATAGTCTGCCATAGAATGCGCTTCCTTCCGAGCCTGCAGGATGAAATCCCGTTCCGCACGGTATGCAAGATATGCTTCGCAGGTTGCATGACAGTTCGGTGTGACCGTTCTGTCAAGGCATCCTTTGCACGGTGCATCCATCAATCTATGCACCCGCCCTTTCCCGCAAAAGTTCATTGACACACTGCAAGGCATTGCCGTGGATATTACACACCTGCCGTTCGCTGTAGCCCATCATGTCGCCGATCTCGGCAAAGGACGGATACCTCTGCCGCATCTCTTCTTTGTCATACACGCCGAAATACCGCAGATGCAGCACCCGAAGCTGAGCGGGATTTTTAACCCCTTCAAGCAGTGCTTCGATGTCCCGCTTTGTATCGACAAGACGGTCGATCTCCCTGTCGATCTCCGCTTCCAAATCCACGACCTTTGACATGGCATCTCCGATCTTGTCATGCGCACCGCCCGAAGAGACGGGATCAGGACGCAGGGCAGACGTGATGCTTAAAGCAATGCTTCTCATATGCGCCTGTTCGTCGATCTTGTTTTGGATGCGGATGTTGATCAGTTCGATCTGCTGCAGGTATTCTTTTGCATCAATCATCGGCATCACCTTTCTTTTTGACATTCTTTGCAACGTCTTGAAAATACGTAGCAATCACAAATATTGCAGAAGCAATTGCCCATAGCGGATTGTTATCAAAAACCGCCTTAATAATACAAATCCAAGCTAAAACGCATTCGAACATTACGATGCACCGTCCTTTTGCATCTTCGCTCCGCAGTTCGGGCAGTAGTTTTCGTTACATAACGATATTTTTTCTTCCTGATGGCAGTTAGAACATTCTTGCGTACCTTCGGCAGGAAATAAATCATCAATATGATAAATCCACTCTCCCTGCGGACGCACCGTCACACCGTTGGCAAGCAGATAGTCCGCAAGGTTGTCTGCATACCGCATATCCTTGTTCACTCCGCATTGGTCACAAAAATGGTCATATTTGTCGCACAGCAACTTGATAAGCGTTTCACGGTCATTCATGGTCATCCCTCCTGTTCCACTCGTCTATAGCACTTTGTTTTGCTTCGATATGAGCATTCGTCACCCATTCTTGTGTAGCGTAACCTTCATAAGTAGCTGCGTAAGTGTCGAATGATTTCTTTCCATGTACTTTTATACCACATCGTTTACACGATACCACGCCATATATTAATTCATACACACAGCTAAAGTGACTATCCACTACAGCTTCACCACCGCAAAACGGGCAAGGCTTTAATTCAGTCATGGTCATCGTCCCCCTTTGCCGTCACAATCCCGATGATATACTCAAGGATATCGATCTTCCTGTGGATGTTTCGGAGTTCTTCATCCGTATGCCCCGGACGCTTTTCTGCCCGACCAAGCCCGGTGCGCTCCCGCCGAAGTTCTTTATACAGGTATTCCAGTGCTTTATATTGCGGATGATCACAATCGCACGGGATAATGACATCTTTAAGGTACGCCCTATACAGTACAAGGTCTCTGCTTTCGATGTTGTATAAATACCGACTTCCATGATGGCCGAGCAAGAAAGGGATTCCTTCCCATTTTCCGGAATCGTCTACTACTACGATTCCCCAACACCCAAGCGTATCGCACCACACGGGTTCACCGTGCATGTTTTTCAGTTCGGCAATGGTCAACTTCGCCATCAGATCACCCGCCTTTTCCCGTGGCTGCAAAAGTTGTCCTGTGAATTATCTCTTGCAGTACACAAGCCGTTTATGTTGATGCATAATTTCTTTTCTGCTACCCAGTACCTGCAGTCCTTGCACCGCACGACCTCGACCACGTCAGCGGCAGGTACGCTTTTGATGAATTTTCTTACGTCACGCAGCGGGATCATAACAATCCCTTCATCTGTTACGTGTCCGCAACTGCATGGAATGCCGTCTTTCAGAAGACTTTCCCGCTCAATATATTCCTTTGCCATGCCATCACGCCCCCTTGCACTTGTGTCCGATACTCGGCATATAGTACGATCCGCATGTGCGGCACATCCTGATGTCAGCTTGTGCATCGGGATGCTTGTGCAGCCACTCATGCGTCATCGGATCGACACGTATGACCCGGTAAAGCTTCTGTTTGTTTTTCTGATACTTATCATACGGATACATGCGATCACTTCCTTTCTTCGCTTCCACCAAGCAGGAACATGCCGCTTTCATGCTGCTGCAGTTTGATATTTTCGATGATCTCCTGCAGGGGAAGGGCAAGCTGCCGCTGCTGCATTGCCCTGTCTGCATAGCTTTCGAACAATTTGCGGAAGGTGTTCATATCATATTCGGGGCTGTCTGAGTTGCACAGATTCCACCATCCCATGCTTCTGACCGCCTGCGCTGTGATATCATCCATACTGGCAAGTGCGCTTTTTGGATATTCTCGTCCGTACTTGCGAATAGCTCTCTGTACCTGCTCCCAACCTTCGCCCCAGTCGGGACGCTTACCGAGACAGATCTCAGCGGCAACTTCTCTGATCTCAGCGATAGACGGCGACCACTTATTCGTTGCTACCCACTTACGAAGGACAGCTTCGGCAACGTCGATCGGGATGTCCTGCAGTTCCCGAAACCACAGTTCCATCGCTTCGGGATTCGGCAGGATCTGCTCTTTCGGGTAATAGGTACGCATCGCCATCGTGAACTTTGCAAACTCTTTTTTATCCATATGTATCACTCACTTTCTGCCCATGCAGCCATCATGCGATAGGATGCATTCAGTTCGTCGGCTTTGGTAGGTTTGGTATAGACTTGTCTGACAGGCTGTGCTTGTGTGCTGTCTTTCCTTGCCCAATTGCGGATCGTGGCATAATGGGATTTGTATGCCTTGCCCGTACTTGCCACATAGGAAGACAACCGTTCGATTCGTGCGTCACAGTCAGCGAATTCTTCCTGCAGCTTCTGCAGTTCGTCATCTGTCAGCAGTACGTTTTGATATTCCCCATACTTATGCTTGACAGGTTTTTTCGGCTTTGCAGGCGGGGACGAATCGTCAGATTCGGACATATCACTATAATCTATACTATCCTTACCTAACCTATCCTTACCTAACCTTACCTGTGTCGACGTACCCGTCACGGACTCGTCACGAAGCTGTAACGGATCTGTGACGGAAAGACGATATGCACTGTTTTCATCGGTTTCAAGCAGGCTTTTCTCTTCCTTGTATTTCGTTTCGGTATATGTATCCTTGCGGATGTAGTTGTGGATCTTCCAGTGCTTGATCACAACAACGCCGGATTCAAACGGGATCAGGAACTTCTTTGCGAACAGCACCTTGATATCATCATCCTTGCCGCCGATCATCCGCATGATTGACTTCGGCTTGTTGACGAAGCCGTCGTCGTCTGCCCGCATGGACAGATGAAAATACAGAAGCTGCGACGTGATGGGCATATCAAGGAAGGCATCACTGTCAATGATGGTCTTTGCAAACATTCGACGCTCAGCCATGCGCACCACTCTTTTCCGTGCGTTCCTCTATGAATTCCGGGCAGGACAGGACACAATAGGACTGGACTTTCTTGCCGCCGCCGACCGATACCTGCGTCGGCTTTGCGACCCATCCCGGAACGGGTTCAAAGAGAAGCTTGCCGAATTCGTCCCTGCCTGTCCAACAGCAGCTTCCGTATGCATTGGCGCACTTCCAACAAAGTGAACTGCCTTCGCAGTTGCCTAAATACTCAAAGTGCATCCCTTTGAGCGCATTTCTTTCCCCTCTGCAGACACTGGCGATCCTATCGTGTGAAACGCCGAACGCTTTTGACGCTGCCTTCGCACTGCGGAAGATCTGTCCCGTCTCTATACACCGCACAAGCTTTTCCGTTGTTATCTTTTGTTTTGAGAATTCCCGGAATTCCTTTTCATTCTCCTTGCGTATCTCTTCCACCTTGTCACAGGCTTTCAGTTCCGGGCATTCTGCCTGCGCCTTCTGCCTTGCCCGTCTGACGCTCTCAAACGGCGGGTATCCGTGTTCCTGCATGTGGGTAAGGAAATATGCAACTGTCATGGAAAACGGCATATCATGGCTGTCAGTGTCTTTTGAGACACGTTCCAATACTCGAAGATACAAAAGGCTGTCGCTTGATCGTGTCTGCTTGTCCGTCTTCAGGATCTCATATACGATCCCTTTGAGCTGCTGCAGGTTCTTCTTTGTAGTCATGCTACATCACACCCTTTCCCGGTGATCAGCTCAGAGTAGGGAAGCCGCTCGATCCAGTCGCAGAAGGTGTGCCACTCGTCAAGCTTATGATCCCTGCGCCAACGGTAGATGTTGACAAGCACTTCGTAGTTGAGCATCACCGTGCGCTTCTGATTGTAGCTTGACGGCAGAAGCTGAATCATCTGCCACCAATGCTTTTTGTCTTTGGTTGCAAGGTATTGATCTCGGTATTCGTTTAGTGCGAAGACAATCCAGTCAAGAACGTCTTTCGGCGTGTTGCCGTATTCGTCGTTATAATCAACTAAGCTTCGCAAGTCGTTCCAGTCATCTTCCAAATGGTCATGGCTGAAATCATCAAGCGTAAATTCCTTTGCATGGATCTTATGCATCGTACTGCAGGAATTTGCAACCGTGCCGACCTTGTATGTATCAAACTCTTTCCACCAGTACAGCGGCGCATTGATGGTCACATAGACCGGGATCATACGGCGGTATTTCGCATGCACCGAGCCGCCTGCGGCAAGTCTGCGCATCAAATCAAGATCGTTTTCGCCGACAAAGTGCGCACAGTCAGCCGTCTCTTTCGTTTCGGGATCTTCGATATGCGTTGTATAGCTGTCGGACTTATCCCAACTGTTCATAGGATTGCGCATGCCTTCGATAATGATCTCCCACTGATCCGGGGAAGGCAATACGGTTTTTTCAATTGTCAGCATGATTCTGTTTCCTTTCTCAAATAGTCGTTTAATTCCGGCTTGTGCATACATGTCCAGATTGCGCACATGATGTTCCAACAAAACGCACGGTCATGCCGTTCATCATCATCGCCACGAATCCACTTCAAGAAGTGCCGAACAGCACTGTCGATGTAGCTTCGCACCGGAATGCCCTTTTGCCAGTTGTTTTCACCGTACTTTTTTGCGCCTTCTTCAAAGTGCTTTGCAACTTCAAGGAACATGGCAGAATAGCCACCAAAGGGAACTTCAAAGTTCAAAGCGTTCAGCAGATAACTAACTTTTCCGGAAGCAACGAACTCTGACAAACTGTTAAACACAAGATACGCTGCGTTTTCTTCCGAAAATGCAAACTTATAGCATGCTGCAATCACGTCAAGCGGCATCAGATCGCAACGTCCCTTGCCTTCGTGCATGTCCCGCACTGCGCCGGACTCAAATGCCGTGCGATCACCGCTGTCTTTGATGGTGGCTGATTCCGGGACAGGATTTGCAGCGGGATCGGGAAGAGAAGCAATCATCTCATATGCTTCTTCGATTTCTTTGTCAGAAGCCTTAAACAACGCAAGACAGCCTTCGGCATGTTCGTGATCCCAATAATCAGCAATTCTCAAAACGCACTCGTCATCGCAACAGGATGCGCCGCAGTATTTTATAAGAGCTTCACGCTTTTCTTCAATTATCATGACTCTGTTTCCTTTCGCATAAGTTCAAAGCCTGCTTCCCATTCCCGATAAAGCTGCATGAAGTCATCAAGCTCCATCGTAACAAGGATTTCGGCATTGTTTTTCTTGTGGAAGACTGCCGGAAGCCGTCCCGTTCCGTCAGAATCCCGTTTTGCCTGTGCCATCCAGTCATAAAGGCACATTCTTTCCTGATGTTTTGCTTCGATATGGATACCGGGCAGCCCGATCACGTCGGCTGCATCCTCGGTATTGCCGCAGTATTGCGCCGTGCGTCGTGCATCATAGCCGTATTCACGAAACCGGGAAGCAAGCTGCCGTTCGAATCGTGCGCCCTTTTGTTTGCTGTTGACTGCCATACAGCACCGCCTTTCGTTGGTTTATTAAAACGGAACATCATCGTCACCGTCCGGCAGGGGACGGAAGCCGTCTGCATCATAGCCGCTTGCAGGTGCGGAAGCTGTCTGTGCGGATGCGCCGCCTTTGGATTCTGCGAAGTAAACATTGTCTGCTACAATTTCGGCTGCCTTGCGGTTGTTGCCGTCCTTGTCCGTATAGCTGCGGATCTGCAGGCGACCTGCAACGATCGCTGCGCTGCCCTTCGTGAAGTACTTGCTGACGAACTCGGCGGTATTGCGCCAAACAACAACGTCAATGAAGTCGGTTTCCTTTTCGCTGCCGGACTTGAAGTCACGATCAACAGCAAGGGTAAAATTTGCAACTGCAACGCCGCTCTGTGTGCGTCTCAGTTCGGGATCTTTGGTCAAACGACCCATGATAGAAATATGGTTAAGCATTTTTTTCATTCTCCTTTGCTTTTAACATACAGTCCCAACACATCTGACGACCGTATAATTTGACTGTGTTTTCGATGATCTCGCCAACGCCGTACAGTTTGCCTTTATTCAGGCGGGGATCGATCACCTGACCGCATACGCTGCAGATCGGCAGATCGTTCGCTGTGTTCGGCGTGGGAAGTGATACAGGCGTATCGACGATGCGTTCGCCTTCGTCCATTTCGGGCGAAAACTGTGTGCCATAGCCGAGCATGGCAAGCGCACGACCGACTGCTTTCGTCTCAGCCTTCTCGATGAAGTCACGGAAGTCTTTGACGGATTCGCTGCCGTAGCCTGCGGACTTCTGCAGTCCGTTTTCGTCGTAGATTTTGGCAGAAAATACTGCATGATTGTCGGTAAGCTGCTCGAGCTTCGTGTCGATGCTCCACAGGGGCTTTTCCTCACGAAACCATACAAGCCGCCACATGACCTGCAGATATTTTTTGCCCTTCAGATCCATCAGATGATCATTCGGATTAAACATTTTCTTCATCTCCCATAGAATCAAATATGATCGGACACTGATTGCCGACTGCAAACTTCGGTGCGGTCAGATATTCGCCTGTCCGTTTGCAATAGGCTCGGTCGATCTTCAACTCGATGCCCATCAGCGGACACCAATGACAGCAGATGTCGTCTTCCGGGAAACTGATCGGAACGACCCCGCCGCTGTAGTAGCGAACGCCGCTTGAAAAGTCTTTCATTCGGCTACACATCCCTTCGGCTTCTCACGACAGAAGATTTCGACAAGTGCTTTGACTTCCGATGCATAAACGGCTTCGTTTGCATCGGCTTTCTGCAGAA